>Ga0224531_1000040_pt1 | contig 83152 bp, 71 predicted proteins | sample CBST100metaG_FD_179876 | JGI IMG/M metagenome (GOLD analysis project Ga0224531, IMG submission 179876) | Peat soil microbial communities from Stordalen Mire, Sweden - C.B.S.T100 | ecosystem: Environmental > Terrestrial > Soil > Wetlands > Peat | place: Sweden: Norrbotten County, Stordalen Mire...
CCCCTTTGGGGGTACTTCTCGATCCGCTCTTGTGCTTCTGCGTTTCTGATGGGCGTAAACAGATTCGCCCCCAAGAAAGCGATGCACGACTAGTGCAGATTAGTATGCAGGTTGATTGCCATTCTTGCAAAGCGGGGATTTTGATTTGTATGTCGTTGAAAATAATACAGATTGGAGTTAATCTCACAATGTGCGCCGAGTGGCAATCTATGAAAATACATAGAGACGCGAACAGGAATCCCGAAAATGGACACTTACCCTGGTTTTGGGGAGGGCTAGGCGGTGGAAGTTCTAGATCCTATTGCGGTAGTTGCCTCACACTGATTCTTTCGTTGGCGGGTTGCGACGTAGATTGCCTGGCGGATGCAATATTCGGCACGGTGGGGTATTCTCTGCCCATGAACCTAACCCTGGCGCATATCGGAGCACGCTTTGGCGCGAAAGACGAATTCGAGGCCCTTACAGAGGTTTATCTTGGGCGCTGCGCGGCTTTTGCGCACTGCAAGACCGAGGCGTTCCGCACGGAGGAGGCGCTGCTGGATTGGCTGGAAAAACAGCAGGGGCGCACAACCGCCGTGGCCGTGCTGCTAGACAGCCGGGGACGGCAGATGAGTTCCGAGGCTTTTGCCGCGTGGCTGGGCACGAAGCGCGACGAGGGGATGCAGCAGGTGGTGTTCGCCGTGGGGCCGGCTAGCGGATGGTCTGATGCCGCTCGCGGGAGGGCTCAACTGCTGCTCTCGCTGGGGCCGATGACGATGGCGCACGCGCTGGCGCGGCTGGTGATGGCCGAGCAAGTGTACCGGGCATTTACGATTCTGACAGGCCACCCTTATCACGGGGGACATTGAAGACAGGGGCTAGGGATTAGGGATTAGGGGTTAGGGATCAAAAACTGCTTCGAGGCGCAAACTCTGTTGGCGATTGCCTGCTGTTAGTTGCCTGCTTTTCACTGTAAGCTGAAGGCTGATATGACCGATTCACGGCGAGGACTGATTCTGATCAACACCGGCGCTGGCAAGGGCAAGACTACCGCCGCCCTGGGCACGGGCCTGCGCGCCGTGGGCAACGGGATGCGGGTGCTGATGATTCAGTTTCTGAAAGGCTCGTGGCATTATGGCGAACTGGACGCGGTGGAAGCCTTTGGGCAAAACTTCGTGCTGAAGCAGATGGGGCGGGGATTTGTGAAGGTGGGCGGCGCGGAGACCGATCCGGAGGATGTCCGGCTGGTGGAGACCGCGTGGGTCGAGGCACGCGAGGCCATCTACAGCGGCGAGTGGGATATGGTCATTCTGGATGAGATCAACTACGCCATCAGCTATGGGATGCTGGATGCGGCGGTGGTGGCTGTAGCACTGCGCGACCGGCCGGAGATGGTGCACGTGATTCTGACCGGGCGCAACGCTCACCCGCTGCTGGTGGAACTGGCCGATACGGTGACCGAAATGCGCGAGGTGAAGCACGCCTACCAGAAGGGAATTCTGGCGCAGCGCGGCATAGAATATTGAAAGGCAGTGAACAGCTAACAGCGGACAGCTTACAGTTCCCCTCTGACCCGCATAAGCCTTCAACCGCAAACTGTCCGCTGTTTCAAAGAGAGGTCGAATGTCCTGGTTCAAGCGTGAAAATGGCGAGTACGGTCCCGGCCCCAAAGGCTCCGCGGCGGCGGCTGAATCCCGGGTGCGCACCGAAGGCTTGTGGATCAAGTGCGTGGGCTGCCGCGAGGTGATCTGGAAGGCGGATCTTCTGGCGAACCTGAATGTGTGTCCCAAGTGCCAACACCACTTCAGAATCGGAGCGCGGGAGCGGATTGATTTGCTACTGGCACCGGGCTATGAGCTGGTGGACGGCGGGCTGCGCTCGACCGACCCGTTGAATTTTACCGACGTGAAACCCTACAAGCAGCGGCTGCGGCAGGCGCAAGAAGCAACCGGCCTCGACGACGCGATTCTCAATGCTGTGGGACAACTCGGCCCGCATGAGGTGGTGGTCAGCGCTATGGAGTATGGCTTCATCGGCGGGTCAATGGGCGCCGTGGTGGGCGAAACGATCGCTCGCGCCGTGGACCGCGCGCGGGTGGGCAGAAAGCCGCTGATCATTGTGGCCGCCTCCGGCGGGGCGCGCATGATGGAGGGCGTCGTGAGTCTGTTGCAGATGGCGAAAATCTCGACCGCGCTGGGGCAGTTGGACGAGGCGAAGGTGCCTTATATCTGCGTGCTGACCGACCCTACGACGGGCGGAGTTACCGCCAGCTTCGCCATGCTCGGCGACCTGAATATTGCCGAACCGGGAGCACTGATCGGCTTCGCTGGACCTAGAGTTATCGAGCAGACGATTCGCCAGAAACTTCCCGAGAGCTTTCAACGCTCGGAGTTTCTGCTGGAGAAGGGTTTCCTGGACGCGGTTGTACAGCGGCGGGAGATGAAGGGTTATCTTATTCGCGCGCTGGATTTCATGAAGGTTTCAGCGGTGGCGTGAAGATTTCTCTTTATAACCCTATATATGAGCATCCTAGCGGAGTAGAAGGGGTTCTGGATATTTCTATCGATGCAGCTAGTTAGCCCCGCTTCGCGGGAATCGCGAGTTAGCGAGTTAGCAGGATTGACGCTACGACCAAAGTCTCTGACCAGATGGTTTCGTACCATTGAATTCATGGTTTCCCAGGTCTCAAAATCGAGACCTGGGGCACCCATCATTCGTACAACTTCAAGCAGTCAGAAGTTCAACGCGTCTCGCTACGCTGCCTTCAAATGCGCATGGGCATGAGGACGTAGCGGTACTTGTACTCGGCGTCGGGGTCTTCGGGACGCATCTGGCCGGCGGATTGGGAGTCTTTGAACTCGAGGCGGACCTCGCCTTCGTTGCCGAGGGCCTTGAGGAAGTCGAGGATGTAGACGGAGTTGAAGCCGACGGCGATGGGATCGCCCGAGTAGGGGGTGTCGATGGTGTCTTCGCTCTCGCCGGATTCCGTGGAGTTGGCGCTGATCTTGAGTTCGTTGCTTTCGAGACGCAGGCGGATGGCGCCGGAACGCTCATCGGCAAACTGGGCGACCCGCTCGATGGCCGAGGCCAACTCACTGGAGCGGACGACAGCGAACTTGGTGTTGTCGCGCGGCATGACGGCCTCAAAGTTGGGGAACTGGCCGGAGAGCTTGCGGGTGCTCAACGTGCGATGACCGACACGGAAGAAGAGGGTGTGCTCATCGTCAGCAAACTCGACTTTTTCGACGTCGGAGTTTGAGAGCAGTTGTTGCAGCTCCTGGAGAGCCTTGCGGGGGATGAGAACGCGCTTCTCGCCGCTGATGCCTTCGAGGATTTCGTTGGGCTTTTCGACGTAGGCGAGGCGATGACCGTCGGTGGCAACCATGGCCAACGATTCCGCCTTGATGACCAGCAGGGCGCCATTGAGGGTGTAGCGCGACTCTTCGTTGGAGATGGCAAATATGGTGTGACCGATGAGCGTCCGGAGCGCTGCCGCGGAGATGGCAGTGGCTGCGACCGTGGGAAACTCGGGAACTTGCGGGTAGTTGGCGCGCGCCATGCCGACCATCTTGGTGTTGGAGCGGCCGCTGCGGATCTGGACCCAGTGGTTTTCGAGCAGCTTGATGGAGATGTCACCTTCGGGAAGCAGCTTGATGTAGTCGTAGAGCTTGCGTGCGGGAATGGTACAGGCTCCGGGCTTTTTCACCTTGGCCGCGGCGCTGGTGCGGATGGCCTGGTCAAGGTCGGTAGCGGTGATGTTGAGGCGGTCGTCGTCAGCCTCGATGAGAAAGTTGGAGAGAATTGGAATGGTGGTCTTGCGTTCGACGACGCTTTGCGTCGCGGTGAGCTCCTTGACAAGCTCCAAACGGCTTACGGTAATCTCCATCGCTGCCCCCGGCGCGGCCGGCTTTTCGACTTCAGTTTCCATGTTCGACATGAACCCATCCTCGCTTTACGACTCGCGAAGAAAACCCAATCGAAGCAGATTCCGCGCTGGCCACACTTTACATCATGTTGCACAGCGAGCGGAAGTGCTTCTGTTTTCTTCTTCTTGATTGTATTCATCCGCAGTGTTCCCGTGTGGGTGGAAAACAGGGTGGTTGTCTGGATTCCAGGGGCGTTGGCGCGCTGAACGGAATGTGTGTGGCAGATGAAGCTAGAGGGATATGCGATGACGGGGGTAGCGAGGTCTGGAGAGCGGAGCGACGGGTAGTTAGAAATGCGGTAAAGATTAAGAAAAAAGATAGTAGTACCCGTAGTTGCCGGAGGAAAAGTGGAAAGAAGGGTGAACTGGTTTGAGGTGAGGAGGTTGCATAGGGGGTGAGTTTTCTAAAACAGGGCTGTGCAAATGAGCGAATTTGGAAAACTAGATTGTGGGTGGGGTGTGACGTCCCGAGTTTCCCACGACTCGCACAGGGAGATGAAAACGGGCTGTGCAAAGAAGATGGTTTATGTGAAAAGCGCGTCCTGGGATGCGCGGGGCAAGGAGACAGAAGGGACGGGCTATACACAGAGGACGGGTCTTCCACAACTTGCACAAGGACGGGCGGAGAGGTGGGAAACAGAGGACGATTTGACGATGGAGAGCGGGCGAATGGATTTCCGCGTTTGGTTGGGAGCAAGGTGGGTTCCCGTTCCAGTATTTGTTGCGGAAGAAGGATGACGTTTTTGCCGGGCTTTGATGTGGGAGGGTCTTAGAGTTGAGCTGAGAGGGCCTTGGTGATGGGCATTGATATGGGGCGTCTGGAGGATCAATTGCTGCGAATGTCAGCAGAAGAGACGCCAGGGCGCGAGTTTTGCGAGGCCATTTCAGAACTAGCCAGGACGGGGCGATTTGCGCAACTGCGCGGCGTGCTGCCTGGCATTGTCTACAACGAACTATGGGCGCGGTATGAGCAGGATCCGGCAGCTTTTGTGGCAGGTTGGCGGAGGCTGGCGCAGGAGATGCGGCAGGGATTTATCCAACACGCGCGGCAGCGGCTTACGTCGCTTACGCGGCTTCAGCCGGAAGGTTATGACGAGGCAACACCGGCATGGCAGGAGATTCAGCGCGCCCTGGACGGGCAGCAGAATGATTTGCTGCGCACCGCGTTTGCCCTGGAGCTGTTGGAACTGGTGGAGCCGGCAGTGCTGCGCGCGACGCAACTGCGCGAATGCGTGGTGGCGGCGCCGAGTTCGGAGGAGGCCGACCGCTATTTGGACGAAGCAACCCGCTGCTATTTCTTTGGCTTGTTTACGGCGTGCGCCGTGATGTGCCGCTCGGTTCTGGAGGAGGCTATCAAACAGAAGTTGCCCGCGGGGCTGACGGGGCAGATTCGCACGCGCTATCGAAAGACAGCCACCCTGGGCAACCTGTTGCACGAAGTGAACAACAACCTGCTCATGACAGGAATCGACGCGGAGTTTCCGCGAGTGGCCAACCTGGTGAACGATACCGGCAGAAAGGCTGTGCATCAAGGGCTTCTGTCAGAGGATGAGGCGCGCTGCTGCCTGCAGAATGCGCGGGAGGCGCTACAGTTGCTGCTGCGCAAATGACGCAGCAGAGCGCCGCTTGAGATGTGGCTCTTATACTTATCTTTCCATGTCCTACAGCGCAGCCATCGATGAATTGAGTTCCATGGGACCGGAGCTGTATACGCGGCCCGGCCAGACGCGACGGAAATTCTCGCTCGACGAGGTTCGCATCTTGCTGGAGGCGCTCGGCGATCCGCAGCATCGCGTTCCCTCACTGCTCATTGCAGGAACCAACGGCAAAGGTTCGACGGCGTGTACGCTGGCCTCGATTCTGAGCGCCTCCGGAGTGCGCACCGGCCTGTACACGTCGCCGCATCTGGAGCGCGTGAACGAACGCATCCGCATTGATATGGCAGAGATTGGCGACGAGGACTTTGCCAGGCTCTACTTTCATGTTCGTGATGTTGCGCGGACACTGGTGCAGAGCGATCGGCTTCCGCAACTTCCCAGTTTTTTTGAGGTTCTGACGGCGCTGGCGCTGGTCTACTTTGCCGAAGAAAAGGTGGAACTTGCGGTGCTCGAAGTGGGGATGGGCGGGCGGCTGGACGCAACCAACGCCGTCGATCCGCTGCTCTCAGTGATTACCGACATTTCACTGGACCACACGGAATGGCTGGGCTCGACTCTGGCCGCGATTACGCGGGAGAAGGCCGGAATTCTGCGCCGAGGCGGGACGCTGATTACACTGCCGCAGAATGCTGAGGTTGATGGGGTGTTAGGTGAGGCGACAACCGCGTTGGACGTGCGTAGAGTGAACGCATCGGTCTATTTGCCTCCGATTGGCGGGGGCACGGTTGCTTCCTATTCCGTGAAGGCGCTGGGTGAGGCGGTTGAGGTTGCTTCTCCGCTGCCTGGCGCCCATCAGCAGCGGAACGTGGCGCTGGCCATTGGCGCAGGCGTGGAGTTGGCCTCAACACACGGCTTCCCGATTACTCCGGCGTCCATGGCGGCGGGGATTCGGCAGACGCGCTGGCCGGGGCGGCTGGAACGCTTTGAGGCGGGCGGAGTGGAATGGATTTTGGACGTGGCACACAACGCGGCGGGCGCCCTGGCGCTGCGCGCTGAAGTGAGCAGCGCTAAGGGGAAGAGACCAAAGACGCTGATCTTCAGTTGCCTGCGTGACAAGCCAGTGAGGGAGATGGCGCAGATTCTGTTTCCGCTGTTTGAGCAGGTGATTCTGGTCCCCATCCACTCAGCTCGCGCTACCGCGATGGAGGAAATGGAGGCCGCGGCCAAGGCAACAGGATGTTTGGCGGTGGTCTCCGGGTCGGTTCTTGAGGCGCTGCAATGGGCCAAGGAACGAGGACAGGGTGGGGCGGCGGTGGTCTCCGGGTCGGTTTACCTGGTGGGCGAGGCACGACCACTGCTACTCGGCAGAGGAACCAAATGGTGAGACAGCGTCCCAATCCGCTGCCCTGGATCTATCGCTGGCGCACGAACCTCATCCAGACTCCGCTCTTCGGGCTGATTACAGCGGTGTACGGAAGCCTGTCGCTGCTGATTTCGCTGGTGGACAAGAGCGGCAATGCACAGCACCACATTGCACGAGCGTGGGCGCGGGGTTGCGTGTGGGTCTCAGGGTCGAAGCTCACAGTGAGCGGGGCGGAGAGGCTGCAGAAGCAGCGGGTGGCTGTTTATGCATCAAATCACACCTCGTACATGGATATTCCGGTCATATTTTCAGCACTGCCCTTTCAATTTCGCATTTTCGCGAAGAAGGAATTGTGGTCTACACCATTCATAGGATGGTACTTAAATCGCTCAGGGCAGATGCCGATCGATACAGTGAACCCACACGCCACTCTCTCAAGCCTGGGGGCTGGGGCGAAGGCGCTGCGCGCCGGAATGCCGCTGTTTGTTTTTCCTGAAGGCGGCCGGACCTCAGATGGCGAGTTGCGGCCTTTCCTTTCAGGCGCGGCTTACCTGGCCATTCGCACACAGGTTCCGCTGGTGCCGATTGCGCTGGGCGGAGTTTACGATTTGCTGCCGATTCATACTCACCATTTTTATCCCGGAGAGCTGACCCTGAAAATCGGCGAGCCGATTGAAACCACAGGGATGACTCCGCGGCAGACCGATGAACTGACAGCGCGACTGAGAGCGGCAATCGAGAATCTTCGCGAGCCACAGTGCGCGAAGAGATCGAACGCGGTTGAGGCTGTAGATACGGGGGTTGACTAAGCAGTTGAAGACCTCTATCGCTGGTGGCGCTGGAGACCTTACACTGTTGCTGCCATGTGCGTTTACGTCGCAATTGCCGAGCCAACGGGCGGCGATCCGGCTTTCAACCAGCGCTCGTTGCCAGCCTATCTTTCCGCCCTTCGTTCCGCCGGGGCGACACCGATCGTCGTTCCACTGCACGAACGGCCAGACCGCATCGCCCGGCTGCCTGCAGGGGTACAGGGAATTTTGTTGCCCGGCAGCGTGTTTGATATAGATCCACAAAGATATGGCGAAGATCCGGTTCATGGATGCGGGGAATCGGACGCTGCCCGCACCGCCGTTGACGAATTGCTGCTTCAGGACGGCTTTAGCCTGCACAAGCCAATCCTGGCCGTCTGTTACGGGGCCCAGACTCTGAACGTATGGCTCAATGGGTCGCTGGTGCAAGATCTGAAGACAGGCGTGGATCACCGGCCCGGCCGGGATGTGGCGGAAGCCCACCCAGTGCGGATTGCGCCCGGGTCGCGGCTGGCCGGCCTGGTTCCTATGGGTTCCGCTGCTGAACCTATGGTGAACTCCATCCACCACCAGGCAATTCGCGTTCCGGGCGACGGTCTGCTGATGAGCGCAGTTTCCCCGGTTGATGGGGTGGTGGAGGCGGTCGAACTGGAGTCGCGCGAACACTTTGTTCTGGGGGTGCAGTGGCATCCAGAGCAGACTTACACCGAGAGCGCATTTTCTCGCGCCATCTTCGCGGCGTTTGTACAGGCGGCTGCCGCGTGGAAGCCGCGGCGGATGGAAGAGTCGGTGGCGCAGGCATGAGCGAGGGGACGGATTCAACAAGCGTTCGGCTCAACGCCCTTTTGGCGGAAGCAGGTCAGGAGCCTTTGGACGCTGCGCAAGCCCGGGGCTTCGAAGAATATCTTTCGCTTATTCTTCGCTGGAATACCCGCGTCAACCTGACGGCAATTCGCGACGAAGAGGGGATTCTGAAGCGGCATTTTGTTGAGTCGATTGCCTGTGCCCGCGCTTTGCCTGCCGGAATTGGCACACTGTTGGACTTCGGCTCGGGTGCGGGATTTCCCGGAATCCCGATTGCGCTGTGCAGGCCGAAGATCGCTGTCACCCTGGCTGAATCCCAGGGCAAGAAGGCGGCGTTTCTGCAAGAGGCTATTCGGGTGCTGGGCGTTGCCGCAAAGGTACATTCAGGCCGGGCAGAGGTACTTCGCGGGGAATTTGATTGCGTCACTTTGCGTGCTGTAGACAAGATGGAACGGGCCGTTCAAGGGGCGGCGCGGCTGGTTCGCCCCGGCGGCTGGCTGGCGCTGATGATTACCGGCAAGGAGCTAGAGGCGCTCAAAACAGCGGCTGGGGCGGGGTTTTTCTGGCGAGAACCTCTTCCGCAGCATGGTGGCGAAGACCAACTGCTTGCGCTCGGAGCGCGCGGCTATTCATAGGATGGGGAACCCAGGACCTTACACGATCTATAGAGATGCTCTATTTTCATGTAGATGGTCAGGCGGAAATCTAAATCAGGTACGGCCATTCCGAGTGAAATGCACTACACTGACTGCATGAATTCGCCATCATTTTGGATGAGATTTGCATTATTGTGTGGTTTGTTGCTGGATTTCTGCGCGGGTCCGGCCCCAGTTTTGGCTCAACAGCCCGTTGCGCAGCGAGAGGACCAGCAACTCGATCAACAGTTGCAGGTTATTGCCCAAGCGCATCATGGGCACCTCGCTCTTTTTGCGCACAACCTGAAGACGGGGCAGACAGCCTCAGTTGACCCAGATCGGCCTGTCCAAACCGCCTCAGTCATCAAGCTGGGCATCCTGCTGGATGCCGCTGAACAGATTCGGGGCGGCCAGGCCACTCTTGCCGAAAAGCTTGTTCTTACGCAGGAGAATCAGGTTGGTGGTTCGGGCGTGCTGGCGCAGCTCACCGCGCCGCTGACACTTACCTTGGGGGACACGCTTACCCTGATGGTTATCCAGAGCGACAACACGGCAACCAATATGGCCATCGACCGTTTGGGGTTGACTCACATCGACAGCACTCTGCTTGCAGCCGGACTGAAGCAAACTTGGCTCTACAGAAAGATCGGCGTGCCGTCGAAGGAACCAATGCCCGCTGATCAGCCAATATATGGGTTGGGCAAGACAACGGCGCGGGAGATGGCTTCAGTGATGGAGCGTCTGGCCGAATGCCGACTATCTTTGGATGGCACGGCACCCCTGTCCGGCGACGGACCGCTCTGTGGGGCGCTGTTGAATATGCTGCTTAACCAACAGACGCGCGATCTGCTGCCACGTTATCTGGAGATGATGGATACCGACGATCATGGGTCGGCCATCGCCAACAAGACCGGCGCCTTGGACCAAGTTCGCAGCGATGTTGCCTTGATTGCCACGAAAGAGGGGCCGGTGGTGATAGCTGGATTCACATGGGATAACGCAGACCAGCGTTGGAACGGGGACAATGAAGCCGAACAGACATTGGCCAAGGTGGGGCAAGCCGTAGTTGGGCGGTGGTCGCCGAAAGGACTGGATGCGGACGCGTTTCCCTGGAAAAACCCTTTGGCGGGAGGCGCTACAGTGCCGCAGCATTAGGTTTCAGGTTTCCATTGTTCCACGTGAAACATTCCTGGAAAGAAGTCTGGGGTGGAAATCGTTCCACGTGGAACAATCTCTCATATTGTTCCAATTAGGGCTCGGACCAATTCAGGACAAACCTCAAGAATCGTCAACGCACTGGGAAATAATCATAAAAGTTTTCCACCGATCAGCCCTATTTCCACCCGTGCGGGATGGATTGCGGACATTGTGACGAAACCCTTCCCCAGCAGGGGTTTGCTGCGTTTTGGACTAAAATTGTCTGAGAAGCTTTCCACAGGTTGGCGTGGTTCTCCACAGCGTCAACAGCTATCCTCAAACCGCCCTTCCTTATAGTCTGGATTGCCATGGGTAAGATACTCGGTCTTGTCAACCAAAAGGGCGGAGTTGGCAAGACGACAACAGCCATCAACCTGGCCGCCTGCCTTGCAATCGAGGGCCTGAAGGTTCTGCTGGTGGACTGTGATCCCCAGGCAAACTGCTCCTCCGGTCTTGGCTTCCAGCGCGACGACAACCGCCGTTCGATTTACGACGTGCTGATGGGCGATGCCCCAGCGGAGCAGGTGATTCTGCCTACGGAGATCGATCTTCTGTCGTTGCTGCCCGGCTCGAAGAATCTGACCGGCGCCAATATCGAATTGGCAGGGGCCGAGGACCGAGCACTCCGTCTGCGCAGCGCCCTGGAGCCGATTCAGAGCGAGTACGACCTAGTGATTCTGGACTGCCCGCCGGCGCTTGACGTGCTGACCCTCAATGTTTTGGCAGCCGCGGACACGCTGATTGTGCCCATGCAGGCTGAATACTTCGCCCTGGAGGGAATTTCGGAGCTTATATCGACGCTTGAACGGGTTCGCGCCGCCTTTAATCCGACGTTGACCATCGAGGGCGTCCTGTTGACGATGTACGACGACCGCACCAACCTAGCTCAGCAGGTGACTCAGACGTTGCGCGAATACTTCAAAGAACGCCTGTTCCATACCGTGATTCCGCGCAACGTGCGGCTGGCCGAGGCGCCCAGTCATGGGAAACCTGTGGCCCTTTACGATGCGCGCTCCCGTGGCACAGAGGCGTACTTCGAACTGGCAGGAGAGTATTTAGCGCGCAATCACATCGAGATTCCGCGCAAGGGAAAAAGCAACGGCTCTGCGCCTGTGACGGTGGTTCGCGCCGTGTCTAGCTCCTGAAGGCTGTTTTGCAGGCCGTCGCACGCTGTTTCCGCTCCAGTCAATACAAATTCGATCTGCACCGGCAGAGATAGCCGGGATAAAGGATAGTGAACCATGAGTATTGCCGCACCCGAAATGAAACGCCGCGCCCTGGGCAAAGGGTTGGATTCCCTGTTGCCGCGCATTCAAGCCCCCTCCGCTCCGTCCTCCTCAGAGAATGACGGGGGCAAGCCGCTGGAGATTCCCATCGACCATATTGATCGCAACCCGTTCCAGACGCGCTCGCAGATGAACGAGGATCAACTGGCCGAGCTGGCCGCATCCATCACCGCCAATGGCGTGGTGCAGCCTGTGCTTGTGCGGCCGCTTGCCAACGGGCGCTATCAAATGATTGCCGGAGAACGGCGCTGGCGGGCCTCGGAACTGGCCGGCAAGAAGACCATTCCAGCGATTTTGCGCCAAGTTTCCGACGAACAGGCGATTGAGATTACCATCGTCGAGAATCTGCAACGGGCCGATCTGAACCCGATGGAGCAATCGCGCGCCTTCGAGCGGCTTTCGCGCGAGTTTCATATGACCCAGGAACAGATGGCGGTGCGGACTGGAAAAGATCGCGCCACGGTTTCTAACTTCATTCGTTTGTTAAGGTTACCATCATCAGTGCAGACGCTTGTCGAGTCGGGAGAGCTGAGTTTTGGCCACGCGCGGACACTGCTTGCCTTTGAACACGCCGAAGAGATGGAGAAAGCGGCAAAGCGGATTCTCTCGCTTTCGCTTTCTGTTCGCCAGACAGAGAGCTACGTGCAGGGGTTGATCCACCCCGAGCGCAACGCCCAAAAGGAGCCTAAACCCGAAGTGCCTGTCGACCCCAACATCAGGGCCGTGCAGGAGCGGTTGCAGCGCGCCCTCGGGCTGAAGGTTCACATCGAAGATCACGACGGGCGCGGCAAAGTCATTATCGAATACGCGCGGCTGGAAGACTTCGATGGGCTGCTGGAGACGCTGGCGGGAGAATAGGGGTTAGGGAATAGGCCGCTTTGTCGGCCAGCTAACTGTAGGCACCCTTCAGCTTCTGTCAGGGCAGTTTTCGATTCCGCCGCACTTCGTTCCGGATGAACGGAGCGGGATCAAACCGTGGGTTATAACAAATTAGCGAGTTAGCCACCGCTCCGCGGTGATAGCAAGTTAGCAAGTTAGCGGATTTGTGCGACTGGCGGCGCCTTCTTGCCCGAGTTAACTTTAGACATCACTCGCTGAGGAGGACTGCTGGGTCCAGGAGTCCAACGAAACGAACCGATGGGTTGGCTTGTAGTGCGCTAGCAGTTGGGCGGCGGCGGCCAGGGACGGGGCGCGGTTAGCGACGGGGTCCAGGTGGTTTCCGTCGTGGAGAACGATGATGGCCGCACGACCGTGGCGCTCCAGGCGGTCGATCTTGCGCATCAACCGCTGGGCAATCGAGTCGGCTGAAGGATTTTTCCAATCGGAGGTCATGGCGTTCCAGAGCACCGGAACCATGCCTAATCGCCTGGCCGCACGCAGCACTTCAGGCCGGCGCGCTCCAAAGGGCGGACGAAAGTAGTGGACCGGCGCGCCCGTGATCTGCTCCAACGTCTGGCAGGAGCGGGAGAGCTGCTCTTCAATTTGGCTGGCCGAAGCGCGGGCGAGGTTGAGATGGCTCCAGGAGTGGTTGCCGACCTGGTGTCCGGCGGCGACAATCTGACGCACGAGCGCCGGTTGGTCCTGGGCGTAGCTGCCGACCGAAAAGAAGGTTGCATGCACGTCGTGGCGGGCCAGAATTTCCAGCAAGCGCGGCGTGAAGGCGGGATTGGGACCGTCATCGAAGGTGAGCGCGAGTTCGCCAGGGCGCCGAGGCGCAACCAGCGTGGAACCGAAGAGCTGCGAGCCGGGCCAGAGAGAGGCATAGGCAAAGCCGCCCGCAGCCAAGCCCAATGCTGCCGTTGTGCCAAGCCCCGCAGAGATTCCTATCGCCAGTGGTGAAATCATTCTGTCTTTTAGTGTGCAGTGCCCGAGGCATGAAGGGCAAGCTGGTATTGCCCATATGTCTCAATGAACGCGAAAGAGAGAGCACGCAGAAAACTTTGGCAAGTTAGCAACGGCGGGATACCACGGATCTCAGTTGGCGTACCTCCTTGCCGACAGCCGTTCCGCGATTCCGCTTGACATGGCCTTCCCGTCTGCGGCACAGTCAACTGCGAAACTTCTAGTACGCAACGGAGGCTCGTCAATGCAATATCTGCAATTCAATCATCTGGCAGTGCTGGTTTCGGCGGTCTATCAGTGGGTGCTCGGCGCGCTATGGTATTCGCTTTTCTTCGCCAAGCCATGGACAGCTCTGACGGGTGAGAAGATGTGTTCAAAGCCCGATAAGACCGTAGTCGCCGGCATGATCTCATCGTTCATCGGCGGCCTGATTCTGTCTTTTTTATTGCTCCATGTGGTGCTCTGGTCCGTCACGGACACTATCGAGCGGGGCCTTTTTGTCGGCCTTGCCTGCTGGGTGGGTTTCATTGCCGTTCCGCTGTTTGCCGAGACAATGTATGAAAGGCGATCCTTGAAGCTCTTCGCCATCAACAGTGGCTACTGGCTGGTAGCCCTCTTGGGAAGTAGCTGCCTGTTTGCGGTCTGGCAGTAAGATTTGCAGGTGTTCGTGCCCTTACAATCTAGGCATGAACAAACACATCATTGCAACCGATAAAGCTCCTACCGCCATCGGCCCCTACTCGCAAGGTGTTCATGCGGGACACCTTGTTTTCACCGCTGGCCAGATTCCTCTGGACCCGGTCACCCAGCAGGTGGTGACCGGCGGCATCACCGAGCAGACCACACGCGTGCTGGAGAACCTGAAGGCCATTCTGCAAGCGGGGGGCACGAGTCTTGCCCAAGTGGTGAAGACTACGGTGTACCTCAAGGACATGAAAGATTTTGCCGCCATGAACGCGGTTTACGGCGCTTATCTTGGCCCCGAAGGCGTACCGCCGCCGGCGCGCACTGCAGTGGAGGTCTCTCGCTTGCCCAAGGATGTGCTGGTGGAGATCGAAGCGGTTGCCGAGGTCTGAAAGCAAAGCTTCCGATCCATTCGCGCGTCCGTGTGCATCCAATTGGCGTAGAAGAAGCCAGGAGGCACGCCATGAGCGATGTGAGTGTAGAGACCAAGGCGCCCGAAAAGGTAGAGCGCACAGAGGCTGAGTGGCGCGCGCTGCTTACGCCGGAGCAATACAGGATTCTGCGCGAAAAAGCGACCGAGCGCGCGTTCAGCGGCGCGCTGACCAAGAACGACGAGACGGGGAACTACCAGTGCGCCGGCTGTGGGGCACTGCTGTTTCTAAGCGGGGCCAAGTTCGACTCCGGCTGCGGGTGGCCAAGTTTTCTGCTGCCCGCCGACTCGAAGGCTGTGGTCGAACACGAAGACCTGAGCCACGGAATGCGGCGCGTGGAGATTACCTGCGCGCGATGCGGCGGCCACCTGGGCCATGTGTTCCCTGACGGGCCCCACCCAACCGGCCTGCGCTATTGCATCAACTCCGCCTCGCTCAGCTTTGAACGGGGGAAGTAAGGCGGCAGCGCCGCAAAATCGCGCCCGACAGGCTGCTAGGACGGGAAGAGAAAGTCTGAAGTGGCAGGCATTGTGGCCAGACGAGCACGACGACGGGGCGGCTGGGGATCGGGCGAGGCGAGCAGGCTGGCAATTTCGCGGAGTTCGGCGCGGGCATGGGCGATGGTGGAGGCGACCTCGTCCAGATCCGGGCCGGAGCTAGGCTGGGCGGAGCCGACGACCAGGAGCGGCAAGCGGGGCTGCGGATCGCTTTGAGGCTCTGGTTGGGAATCCTGGTGGTGATGGAATTGCGCCAGCACTTGCCGGGCACCAGCCAGTGTGTAGCCCTCAATGTGAACCAAGTGCTTGATCTTCATGGCCAGCTCGACGTCATGACGGCGGTAAAGCCGCTGGCCGGTTCCGCTCTTATTGGGTTTGAGTTGGGGAAACTGCGTCTCCCAAAAGCGCAGGACATAGGTTTCGACGCCGCAGATGCGTGCCACATCGCCAATCTTGAAGTAGAGGCGGTTGGGGATCTCAGGCGAGTCGAAGGCGTCGTTCTGAAGTAGTTGCATAGCCATGGTGAAGGCGAGGAGGACACCGCAACTAGGGTGGAAACCCTGCTCTAGAGGCAGTATAGGTAGAATTTGCACTCAATGTGAAGCAAAATTTACAAATCAAGCACATTCAGGATGAAAAGAAGGGTGATGCTGACCCAGACGGACGGGAAATCGATCCGGGTCAGGGACAGCTTACCCTTTTTCAGGGCGGAGGACGGGAGTGCGGGCGGGGGAGTGGGGCGGAGCGGCGCGCAGATACTGCGGCGGCCAACTGACGGCTTCACCGAGAGCGGCCGCAGCATGGAGAGGCCAATAGGGGTCGCGCAGCAACTCGCGGCCGAGAAGAACGAGGTCGGCCTCGCCCTGAGCCACGATGGCATCGGCCTGGGCGGGTTCGGTAATCATACCCACGGCGGAGGTGGGAATGCCGGCCTCGCGGCGAATTCTGGCGGCAAACTCGACCTGGAATCCGGGGCCGACGGGGATTTTGGCGTCGGGAACCTGTCCGCCGGAAGAAACGTCAACGAGATCGACGCCGTGCTCGCGCAGGAGCTTGGCGAGTTGGACGGATTCATCAATGGACCAGCCGCCGGGAACCCAGTCAGTGGCGGAGATGCGGACAAAGAGCGGCAGGTGATGAGGCCACTCGGCGCGGACTGCGTCAACGACTTCAAGAAGCAGGCGGACGCGATTTTGAAAGCTGCCTCCGTAGGCATCCGTACGCTGGTTGGCGAGCGGAGAGAGGAATTGGTGGAGCAGATAACCGTGGGCGGCATGAATCTCGACCACATCGAAACCAGCCTTGAGGGCGCGGCGCGCAGCCAGGACAAAGGCGTCGATGATGGCCGTGATGCCGGCTTGGTCGAGAGCCTGGGGAAGGGCGTAGTTGGGCGCGAAGGCCAATGCGCTGGGCGCGACAGTTTGCCATCCGCCCTCGGCGGGGGAGAGCGGGCCTGATCCGGCAAAGGGAAGCTTGGTGCTGGCCTTGCGGCCGGCATGGGCGAGCTGGATTGCCGCACGGGCGCCTTGAGAGTGAACGAACTGAACAATTCGCGCGAGAGCGGGGATGTGAGCATCGCTCCAAAGCCCGAGATCGCCGGAGGAGATGCGGCCCTCTGGGAGGACGGCCGCGGCTTCAAGGATGACCAGGCCAGCGCCACCCTGAACGCGGCTACCCAGGTGGACGAGGTGCCAATCGGAGGCAAAGCCGTCCCGCGCGGAGTACTGGCACATGGGTGAGACACCGATGCGGTTGGGGAAGCCGACCGAACGGAGTTGCAGAGGCGAAAAAAGAGGATGGCTCACGCCTTTATAGATGCTGGCGAAAGGGGAGGGATTCAACGGAAAACAGAAATCAACTTGGTGGGGTGTGTGGAGGTAGATTGCAGCAAGTCAGCCACCGCTTCGCGGTGATAGCGAGTTAGCAAGTTAGCTTGACTGGTGGGTTTCCACCCTTGCGACGGAAAATGCAAAATGCGGGTTCTTCGACTCCGCTGCGCTTCGCTCAGAATGGCCGAGAGGAAGAGACACTGGCCGGTTTGGAGTGAACCCCTGGTTTTGCTGGTTTGAGTGGGTGAACGAACAGGCCGATTACTGCTTTTTGAGGACGGCTGCGTTCTTTTCGTCGGCGAGGATTATGGACTCGAAACGGCGGAAGTCGGCGGCTTTGGCGGGAGGAATCTCGACCTGGCGGACGACATATTCACGCTCGTAGTGGAGGAGATTACCTTTGGCCGAGACTGCGGAATGGTAGCTGGCAAAGTCGAGGTCGATGTTGACGGGATCTGGAGTTTCATCGACGACATAGCCGGGAGGGATGGCGATATCGAAGGTGTCGCGCCAGCGGCCGGTGGCGTCGAGGTCGATGGGATAGACGCGCGGTTTATCGTCGAAGGGCCTTGCATAAGAGCCGACGACACGGGGGCGCACCAGCAAGAGCGGACCGGCCTGATGCGAGTATTGACGCGCCGTCACTTTGTAGTGGAACTCGATGGGTTTGTCGAGAGCTTCCGGCTGGATGAATGAAAAAGCGTCGAGCGTGACGCCGGGAAGGGTCTCGGCTACGTAGCTTTCCCACGCTTCGCGGCGTTCCTTGTCGTCGTTTATCTTGAGAAACTTACGGAAATTGGCGCCTTCCGGGCCAGTGTGAGATGTATCGACCGAGCCGGTCAAGGCACCATCGGCCGAAAGCGTGAAGGAGCCCTTCTGTTCGGTACCGTTGGCATCGGGATCAAGCACAGGGAAGGCGATGATCTGGCTGGTGGGGCCAGCGGCAAGGATTCCGAAGCTGCCTTGCTCGTATGAGGGCAAATTGCCGACAGGAGTGCGTTCATTGGTGGGATCGAAGATGAGATAGCGCTTGCCATCGTGGGCTTTCGCAATGGCCTTGAGACGCGAGTCCTGCACGCCGGGGGGAATCTCGATGGCGGTAATCATGTGATTGCCCATGAGCGAAGGAGCTTCAGGGTCGACAACGTCGCGACGGTCGTCGACGGGCATATAAACAGCGTGAATGCCGGCGACCTGGAGCATGGAGATGAGCAGTGTGGTCTTGTCCTTGCAGTCGCCGTAGCGGTTGCGGAAGATGTCGGCTGCATGGTTTGCCTGTAGACCGCCGATGCCGCGCGAGACGATGAAGTAGCGGATGTTCTTCTGGATGTACTCGGTGATGCGGCTGAGCTTGGAGTAAAAATCTGGCGCGCCTGCGATGAGACTCTGGGTTTGCGCGGTGATTTCAGGCGACGGGTCGGGACGGTTTGCCTCCAGGGTAGTTACCCATTGCCCAATGGCGCGCCACTGGTTGTCTTTGCCTTCGACGGCGGCATCACCCCACTGGACGGACATACGCGCCACGAGAGCCGACCAATCCGGGGGAGATTTTACTTCGCGCAGGTCGAGGGCGGGCATATCTTTGATCTCCCAGCGCCAATGATTGGGCGCGACCTCGACCGGCTTAACGGGCGAGAATTTGTGCCATGCCTCGGAGTGGGCGCGGCCAGCGGGAAGATCCACTTCGAGGGCTTGAAAAACGACGGGAATGGCATGCTGGATATGCCAAACCTTCTCCGGGAGATAAGGTGCGAGCAGTTCCTCGGACTCGCAGACAATGATGGCGCCTACATCGGCGGCGGGAGGACGCACAATGCGAGTTTTGCGGGTGGAGAGCATGATGGGGATGCCGAGGTCGCCCTCATCGATGAAGTCTGTGTCCTGGGCCTGATACTGCTTTTGGTCGGCGGCGATGGTCCACTCGCGGAAGTAGTTGATCTTCTCGTCCACGTCGTAGGAGACCTCACAGTTTTCGTGGCGGCCCTGCGGCTTGAGGATGCGAATGGCTTCGCGCTTGCGCTCGACGGCGCGTCCCTGGGCGTCAATGGTTTCAAGGTGTTCGTCGAAGAGAACGATGGAGGCGGCATCCTTGGCGTAGGCGGGGGTAGGAGTTTTGGCGGCATCCAGACCCCACTGCGGGAGGTCCTGCTTATCTTTGCCGAACCAACTGGCGAGGCAGGGATTGCAGATGAAGACAAGAAGAGCGGCCACGAAAACACGAACTATACAGGGAAAGAACGAAATTTTCATGATCAATTTCCTTTCGTGGCAGCGGCATGGGTGAGTACGAGTTGTTGTTGATCCGCGACGGCGACCTTCTGGGAGAAATCGTGGAGACTATTGTAGCCGTTGGGTTCGAGCAAGGTGAAGCCGTAGGCGAAGAGGCGATCTACATCAACCGATCCATCATTCACGGCAGAATGAATCCGGAGCATGGCGTAATTGCTCCAGGTAACGTCAGAGGTTTGCGGAGCGCTCTCGACGGCGTAACCAGGGGGCAGGTGGTAAGTGAAATGATCCTGCTCCATCTTGCTGTAGTGAAGATCGATGGGGGTGATGCGTTTGTCTTGCGCGACGAAGGGGTGCTTGGCATGGGATTGGAAGAACAAGCCGGGCAGGAAGAAGTGTTTGCCGGTTACCGTGCCCAGGTTGCCGCTGACATTCACGATGGCGATCAGATTGGTTTCATAATCTTCCAGGGCCATCAAGTGATCGAAACTAGCCTGAACTCCGTCGGGGACCTCGTCGCGGATGGACTCTTCAAATAGCTTTTTGACCGCGTCGGCGTCGTTTTCCAGCGCCAGTTGCCTCCAGTGCAGCGCGTCGGGACCAGTCATCACGAAACGGACGGTTCCTCGCACGCTGCCATCCGTGTTGACGTATAGATCACCAATTCGTTGCACCACCGCCTGCTTGAAGGAGTTGGCGGGAGTTGTGGCGATAACAGCACCCTTCTCCACAAGCCGTAAACCAGAGGCCAGCGTGTGCTTCCAGTGCAGGCTGCCGAAGGGGCACATCTTCTGACCCGGGTCCAGATAAATCTCCTTGCCTCCCAATTCGACAATCACGATGTAATCATCCAACTGGAAGGTGGAAAGATAAGTGGAATCGAAGAGGGCGCGACTGCGATCGACTACCCTCATGGGCCATACTTTAAGGCCAGCGGCACGGGCAAGCGCTACGTAGAGAAGCGCGATGTCGTCGTCTGAACCGCTCTGCTGCTTCCAGACATCCTCCGCTTTATTAATATTCTTGAGCTTATCTTTTTTGCGCTCGGCTGCAGATTTGGCGCGTGTGAAGCGTGTGTTTTCGAGTTTCTGGACGGCAGCATAAATCTTTGCGGCCTTTTGTTCGTCGGTATCAGTGGGTGCGACGATCTGTGCGACGGCATTCTTGAGATGCCCGGATGGGTTGGTAAAATCCAGCACCGAACTGGCCCAGCGTTGACCCGATTTATCCCAGAATGCCTTGGAGGAGTTGAACAGGGAGTAATAAAACTCGACGCGCCACAGAAGGGCGTTTATCGGCAGCATCCAATCCTCGTCCGGTTGGGGCGGGACGTCGGCAATGTCGAGTGTAAAGTAGCCCTTTTTGTCTTTGACCACTATTTCACTGGAACCGATCCGAGCCGTATACAACAGGCCGCCCATGATGCCTGATAAGTTGGGATAGAAGGAGTAGTGCGCCTTGTGAACGAAATACGGCTGCTGAATCCACCATGTGGGGGCGAAGGTGTCCCCGCTGTAGCGAAAGCTGTATTCCAGGATACTGCCGACCTCGACGCTGGGCAGGGAGAAAACCAGGGCATTCATTTGTAGGCCTTTGGTTTTGTAGGCCAAGAGGTCGTCTGGTTTGACGGTCAAGGGAATGACGGTTCCATCGGGGTGTATGGTGCGGCCCTCGATTTTTGTGACCTTGTCGGCACCAGGCACGTAGGGGACGCTAATCGTGGCCAACTGCTTGCCTTTTTCGGTGAGTACCTTGATGCGCGCGTAGAAGCTGTGGAAGTGATCCACGTCATCCGTGATTTCTTCGCGGTAGAGGTAGACGGCTGCGGCTCCGGGGGCTTTCGGGTCGGAGGTCATCTTGAGTTCTTCATTCGTGGGCGGCTGGAACTGGGCTTGGACAAGAAGAGGCGATGCCAAGAAAAGAATCCAGAGCGCGCAAAAACCACCACAAATCTCCTTGGGCAAGCTCAGGGCGGGCTTTCGGCTTCGCTGCACTCCACGCAGGATGCAGGCATTGCTGGTTGTTTCATTATTCTTAACTGGAACATCAGTATGCCGGAGCATTAGTTACCTTTCGTGGCGGGAGACGTTTTGGCGAGTACCAGCTGTGCCTGATCGGCGGCAGCGACCTTCTGGTAGAAGCCGCGGAGGTTCTGGTATTCCTCGGGCTTGACAAAGGTGAAGCCTTGCGAGAGCACACGGGCAACGGTGATCTGGCCGGGATCGGTTTTGGATTTGGAGATCATGGCCGCGTGGCCCTCCCAGAGAACCTTTGCGTCCTGGGGCGCCCCTTCAACGGTCAGGTTGGCCGGCAGGTAATAGGTGATTTGGTCAGTGACCTGATTGGCAAAGTGCATATCCACAGGTTCAAGGCGCTTTTCCTGAGCGACAAAAGGCTGGTGGCCGCGGGTTTGAAAGAAGAAGCCGGGGAGCAAGAGGCGTTTAGAGGTAGCGGAGCCGAAGGATCCGCGCACTTTGACGACGGCCATAAGGTTGACTTCGGGATCGTCGAGACCGAGGAAATGATCTATATGGACCTCGACGCCTTCGGGGACGAAGGACCCAAGCCAGTGGTCGAACTGCTTTTTAAGTTCGTCGGGATCGACTGTCAGGGCAATCTGCCGCCAGTAGAGGGCCTCCTGGCCGACCATGAGAACGCGCAAGTTGCCGGTGATGGCGCCGTGCTCGTCGAGTGTGATGTCGCCTGTACGGACAATCTTGTTGGCGGAGTAGGACTGCTCCGCCGTTACCACGAGACTGCGGACGCCGGAGTTCTGGCGAATGCCTTCAGTCCAGGAATGCTTCCAATTCAAGGTCTGAAAAGGACACATTTTTTCGCCGGGGTCGAGGAGTATCTCCTTGCCGGCGATGGTCACAGCAACGAGGTCATCATCCAACTGGTCAAAATCGAGGTAGCCGACGTTGAAAACGCGCTGACTGCGATCAGAGACTTTCATGTCGTAGGCGGTGAGGCCCGCGGCGCGCAGCATGGAGAGGTAGAGCAGGGCAATGTCCTGGCTGGAGCCGCTCTTTTGCACCCAGGTATCCTCGGCGCGGCGGGCGGCCTTAAAGTGGAGCTGTTTGAGCTCGGATTCGCTCTTCTTGCGAGAGAAGTTGGTGTTGTCGAGTGCCTGAACGGCTTTGTATAGTTTTTTAGCCTTATCGAGATCGCTGTCGCCGGGAGCAATCAGACCGGCAACCGCCTGCTTGATGGATTTGGAGGGTTCGGCGAAATGATCCACTTCCTTTGACCATTGCTTGGCTTCTTCAATCCAGAAATCTACTGTGCTGGTAGTACTTTTGTAATAGAACGTCACATGATAGAGCAGGCCCTGGATGGGCGGCATCCACTCCTCGTCCGGAATGGCAGGGATGTCATTCACCTCAATGTGGTAAACCCCTTCTACATTGGTCTGCATGGTGACGCCCGGAGGGAGAATCATCCACCAGATGAGGGAACGGACCACATTGCCACGCGCATCGACGAGGTAGTTGCTGCTGGCCGTGTTCTTGTTGGCGGTCAGGAATTGCTTGGCGGGCGTGAAAGAGTAGCGTGCATGGTGGACGAAGTAGGAACGCTGAATCTCCCAGGTGGGCGAGGAGAAATGCTGGTCGTCATAACGAAGCTGATAGCGATATTCGAGGATGCTCCCGACTTCGACACTGGGCAGGGTGAAGACTTTGCGGCCATACTGCCACTGATCGCCACTCTTTGATGTTATTTTGGCGGACAAAAGATCTTCAGGCTTCCCGACGAGCGGAATGACGGTTCCGTCGGAGTGAATGGTGCGGGCCTTGATGTCAGTGACCTTGGTGCTACCGGAGAGATAAGGAAGCTCGACGGTGGCCAGCTCCTTGCCCTTTTCCTGAAGGACCTTGATGCGCACATAAACGCTCTGGTAGTGGAGCGGATCGTTGGCGATCTCCTCGACATCAAGGTAGACGGCGGCTGCGCCGGGAGCCTTGGGATCGGCAGTCATCTTGAGTTCTTCGTCGGTGGGCTGCTGGAACTGGGCGAGAAGGAGGGCTGGCGACGCGATGGCGAGAAAGAAGAATAAATTGCGCACGAAAACTGGAATCCGCATGAGTCTTTCCTCTGCTTGCAGCGGTTAGAGACCAGTTGCAAACGGTGCGATTGAATTCAGAGATTCTACATCGGCGGGAAAGGGGCGTCCAGGAGGGTTCCGTATCAGTAAAGCCTAGTTGGCGAACAAACGGGATTCGAGGAGGGAGGAGACGAGAGCTATGGGGAGGCCGACTACGTTGAAGTAGTCCCCTTCGATGCGGGGAATCCAGCGGGCGGCACGGCCCTGAATGGCGTAGGCGCCGGCTTTGTCCATGGGTTCGCCAGTGGCGATGTAGGCGGCGATGTCTTCGTCCGATATAGCGAGGAAGCGGACGGCGGTGACTTCGGCAGCGACTTCAGTGGAGGTTTCGGTGACCAGAGCGATTCCGGTGATGACGTGGTGAGTGCGTCCGGAGAGGAGACGGAGCATACGGGCAGCGTCAGCGGGGTCTTCGGGCTTGCCGAGGATGTGGTTGTCGAGGGTAACGGTGGTATCGGCACCGAGGACGGTGAGAGTTTCCAAAAATCTTTCCTCAGGGGCTATAGCCTTGGCTTCATTTGATTCGCTTTTGACACGGCTGAAGCCGTGCTCTTTCAAAGCCAGTTCGTTGTAAACGGCCTGGGCTTTTTCGCAGGCGAGGCGGGTGACGTAGGCGATGGGGGCTTCGTTGGGGTTGGGGTCTTCGGGGATGTGGGCGGGATGGACCTGAAAAATGAAACCGGCTTGGGTGAGGAGTTCGCGGCGGCGGGGGGATGCGGAGGCCAAAATCAGCATACTGAGATTATTGCAGGGTAGGGGGATCTGGTTTGCCTTGGGGATCTCGCGTTCCCACCCGTTCGCTAGAAAAATAGCGAACGAATGGAAACGAATCACACTGTCATCGGGCCGGATCAAAAGCGGTTTAACCAGTCAGCCGATTGGTCTGGTGATCAAGCGGTAAGGCCGGTTTGGAAGCCGGAGGGGGTGGCGAAACCCCATGCCATGGCAGGGGTGTTGTGGGCAAGGCCGAAGCGGCCGTCGGGACCAAGGAGGATGATGCCACCGTGGCCGCCGAGCCGGTTGAAGAGGTAGGCAATGGCTTCACGGGCGGCCAACTCAGGGGCGGCGCCGTTGGCCACGCGGTCAGTGGCCCACTTGCCGAGGACCAGTTTCATGATGGGTTCTCCCCAACCGGTAAGGGAGACGGCGGCGGAGAGATTGTCGGCGTAGCAGCCGCAACCGATGAGAGAGGAGTCGCCTACGCGGCCGGGAGTCTTGTTGAGGGTGCCACCGGTGGAGGTTCCGGCGGCGAGGTTGCCACGGGAGTCGAGAGCAACAGCGCCGACGGTATCGTGGGACCACTTCGTAGGGTCATCGAAAGGCTTGATGGAAACCCCGGTTTTCCACCCCAGCGACAAAGACCCGTCGCTGGGGGCCCCGGTTTCCGGACTCTTGTCGTCGTACAGGTCTGGATCCAGAGGGGTATCCAAGCCGGAGAATGTGTTGTCGCCGAGACCGGCGGCCTCGCGGATCTTGGCATGGGCGAGGCGCTCACGCTCTCGGTCCAGAACCAACTCAGTATTGTCGATGAGGGGCATCCCGAGGGACTGGGCAAACTGCTCAGCGCCGACACCGACGAAGTAGACGTGGGGACTCTTTTCGAGAACCAGGCGGGCAGCCTGAATGGGGTTGCGGAGGTGCTCGACGCAGGCCACGCCGCCAGCTTTCATGCGGCCACCGTCCATGAGAAGTGCGTCGAGCTGAACGCGACCGTCGGAGGTAAGAAAGCTGCCACGGCCAGTGTCGAAGGTAGGGTCATCTTCGAGGACGGAGACGGCGGCTTCGACAGCATCGAGGGAAGATCCACCTCGAGAAAGAAGGGCGTAGCCAGCTTCAAGCGCGTTACGGACACCGGCTTCATGAGCGGCCGCCACGTCAGCGGGGATGGCCCACGCGCCACCGTGAACTAAAAGAGTGGGGGTATGCAAGGCTGATTTCGTCACCGGAATATCGTAAAGCATTTGGCAGAAGTGCGTGAGAACCCCACTCTGGCAGAGGTTCGTATCCCTATCGACTTCGTGTCAAAGAATAGAAGTTGAGGATGTAAGAGTAAGTGATTGAAACCACGGGAGAAGAACAGAGTTTTGGAGATTGCAGGAAATTTAGGGAAGATTCGTTAAGCTAAGAACATTCAACGAGAAACAGAGCAGCAAGGGAGAGCGAGTTAGAGCAAAACCAGGTAACCTGTATCCTGATTTGCTTCGTTGAAGGTCGCCGCTCCCTGTTGGTCGCGTCGACTTGAGTGCATGGTTCCGGGGTACACCATCCCTGGTTTTGCTGAGTCTCTCGTAATCAAATTCGGACTTCTTCCGCTGGATCGCAGACCTGAGGAGAGAGTGAGAGCATCTTGAGCAACTGAGCATTTTGATCTTAGCGAAGAGCCGCACATGGAAGTGGCGTAAGCGGTCGAAGACAGAATAGATTGGGTGAGAAAACTCATGAAGCTATCAGGGCATTCTCCGAGTTGAGACGGAGCTGCGAGAGGCTGTGCAAGGCGGTTTCTTCTTAAAGAAGCCACGCGCCTTCGCGGTGCGCAATAAGACCAATTCAAAAGATACAAGGGGCGATTCCAAACGGAATCGCCCTTTTCCTTTTCCGCGGAGAGCAAGGTTGTGAATGGCGAGTTAGCAGATTTACACGACAGATCGGATTCCTACTAACGAAGATTGTGTGCCGGGATGAAAACAGCGGTTGAACTACGGTTGACTACTCCTGAAGAGAAGACTTTACGGGGATAAAGGCAGAGGGGAGGACTCTTTGCCGTCATCTCAGGAAGAAAGAAGAGAGACAGATGAAGCTCACGAATCATCAATGGATGCGTGCCAGCGTATGGATGGCGCTGTTGCTACTCGTGGTGTGCCTGATGGAGATGGACAAAGAGGCCCACGCACAGGCAATCAGCACGACGACGGTTCAGGGGACGGTGTATCTGGCGAACGGTCAGCCGGGCACAGGGACACTGGTGGTGAGCTGGCCATCGTTTACGACAGCAAGCGGCCAGTTGGTAGCTGCCGACAGTACAACGGTGGCGATTGCTCCAGATGGATTTGTGAGCGTGAATCTGGCTCCTAACCAAGGAGCGACGCCGGCAGGACAGTATTACACGGCGGTCTTCTACCTGAGCGACGGGACAACAAACACCGGATACTGGGTTGTGCCAGCGGTGGCGGAGGCGACTCTGGGGCAGGTGCAGGCGCAGTTGATGCCGTCGGCGCAGGCAGTTCAGGCGGTGAGCAAGGCGTATGTGGACCAAGCGATTGCAGGTGTATCGGAAAGCCTGCTGACGGCGTCAGGCGGGACTTTGAGCGGGCCGCTTACTTTGAGCGGGGATCCGACGCAACCCTTACAAGCAGCCGACAAGCACTATGTGGATGAGACTTTCTCCCAGGCGGTGCCTTTGACAGGCGCGGCGTTTACGGGGCCGGTGAGCACGCCTGTTATCTCCGCGAAGAATAGCGCCAGCATCGGGCCACGCTACGATGTGACGCAGTACGGCGCGGTGGGCAACGGCTCGACCGATGACACGGCAGCGGTTCAGGCGGCGTTCAATGCTTGCTACAACGGCGGGGTGGCTCCTTATGGCGGCGTGGTGGAGTTTCCGGGGAACAAGACTTATGTTGTCTCTTCCACGATCAACGCGCATAACTCCTGCCAGGTGGAAGGCGTCGTCGGTAACTACACGGTTGCGAACGCACCGCCGAAACTCGCGTGGAATGGCGCGGCTGCCGGAACTGTCTCCACGATTACCGCTTTCAGCATCGCGTCGAATGTGGCTACCTTCACCGCATCGAATAGCTTGACGGTGGGCCAGTTTGTCGATATTGAGGGGCTGACGACCGGGTTCTATCTGAACCGCGCCATCGTGCAGGTGGCCACAGCTTCCAGCACGCAATTTACGGCGACACTGCCCTTTGGTGTGTCCAATGTCAGTTCGACTTCTGACTCCGGTACGGCGACCACGGCCAACGTCATGCTGACCTTTGACTCGAACGCCCGGTATCAGCAATCAATCAGTAACATCATGCTGCTTCCTGTTGCGCCACTCTCCAGCAAGACGCTACAAGTAGGAGCTTACTTCGGCTCTCGCGTGGACACCGGAACACACATCTTTAATGTGGAAGTAGACAACGCGAGTGAGTATGGCTTCTACTTCGCGGTAGGTGGAATCAATGTCGATTTCGACAAGGGCTGGCGCTGCGACGGCGTGGGGATCGCCTGCATCTACTGGCATATAGCGGCCATTGACAACCTGAGAATTGCCAACGGCACGGTGGATAACAACTCCGGCGCGCAGATGACGGCAAGTGGCGGTGCGCTGATGCTGGACGATGGAGCTTGCCACGCCAACGATTCAATGCTTCTGTCTTCAAGTCACATGGATTTCGAGGTCAACTCGACAATCACATCCGGCCTTGGCGTCTACACCTTCTATAACTGTCCATCCAACGGCAATATAGAAACATTCTTTGTTAGCCTGGATGCGAACAAGGTTAGTGGCGCTGGTTGGTATACGGCTGGATTTAACTTCCCAAGCATCGTTATGTCGCCGTCGAACGATGCGGCGCTAGGTCTAACAATTATCAATGGAGAGTTGGGGATTGGATCAGGGCCGAACACATCTCCGCGCTGGGTAGGGTTACCGCAGTTATCCCGCGATGATCCCTACGGATATACGGGCCGGATTCCGCTCCTTACCTATGCCCCATCCATGAAAAGTGCGGGAGCATCCGCAACTAACTACACGCCTAGCAGCCTGATTGGCGATGTACAGATTGGCCAGCTTTGGCAGCATAAGGTTCAAGCCTCCGCCTTCCTCTTCTCGGACACGGCTTTTGCGGCGCTGCCAAACGGAACCACGCTGTATGCGGGGCAGATCATCGCGCCGCCGACCTATTGGGTGGGAACGGCTGGAAAGCGGTATGCGATCAATGTCGTATCCCAGTCCGGTACAACCGGAACGCCGAACAGCGGCAACACGACCTGTACCGGAACAACGGGCGGAGTTCTGACTTGCAGCAGTGCCACGGACCTAACAGTGGGACAGAGATTCGCGATTGGCACGGATACCAACAAGACCATCACTGAAATTGACGCGACGAATCCGAGCGCAGTTCTGGTTTATACCGGCTATCTAAGCCAGAACTATACGACAGCTACGGCACTTTCTTTCTCCGCGCCGGTGTTGGGACTGGAAGTCCAGATGCCGACGAAGTCCGCCGCGATTCCTACAGCGCTGGCCTGGAACCAGGGTGACAGGCTACAAAACTCCGGCGCGGTGGCGAATGGAATTGCCGGATGGGTCAATGTGGCAGCGGGTACGCCGGGAACATGGGCCGGGATTCCGTTGGGCAATGCCAGCGGGCTGCTGAATCTATCTCAGATCTTCGGCACGTCCAGCACTAGCCCGGTTTGCCCCAATGGAACAGGGGGAACGCTCACTACGGTTGGATGCGTGACTGGCAGCGGTGTGACGAGCATCAACAGCACCATAGGCGCGTTCACCTTTACGGGTGCGGGGGTAAGCTGCACCACCACTACATGCACGTTTACAGGCGGGACAGGCAGCGGCACGGTGCAGAGCGGCACGGCCTATTCTCCCACTTACTATCCTTCGGGCGGTGGCGCGGTGGTAGCGGGCGTGACGCCGTTTACCGGATTGGCTTGGTACACCACCAGCGCGGCCCCGGCTCAGGCGACAGCAGCGCAGATTGTAGGTGCAATTGGTTCCACAGCAGTTACGAACGCAACCAATGCGGCGAATCTCTCCAATGGCGCGGTCGGCTCGCTGCCCTACCAAAGCGCAGCGGGCGCGACAGCCTTCATTGCCAGCCCGACAATAAGTGGGCACACGTTTGTGCCAGCTTGGCAACCGAGCGGGTCAGCCATCGTGCCGGCGGCCGTCGATGCAAGTACGCTTGCTGTCGGTTCGGCGGCGAACTTCACCACGCAAGTCAGCGGCCCGGTCATGGGCAATGGCACCTCTGCTCCCAGCGCTGCCACGAGTCACAATCACAGCGTCATCGCCAACTGCGTTGCGGCCAGCGGCTCAGGAACAGCGTACACCTGCACCACCGCGCCCACTTTCACCCCGGCCTCAGGCGATCACATCCAATTCAAGGCCGACGTGGCGAACACCGGAGCGGCAACGCTGGCGGTCAACGGCGCATCGGCGGCCAGCATTAAGAAGTGGGGAGCAAGCAGCACGCTCGTCGCCAATGACCTGCTGGCTGGACACTGGATTAGCGCCACCTACGACGGCACTTACTGGCAGTTGGAGGGGCAACTCGGCAACGCGAACGCAACGCAGGTCAACGGAGCCACGCCGCCTGTCTCCGCGGGATATGTGGGCACGAATAGCAGCGGCCAACTCATCAGCGCCTCCGCGTATACCTTGCCCGTACAGTACAAAACATGGAGTTGTCAGCCGGGAATCGGCGACGGCACCAACGCGATCACGGCGGGGACTTACTACCAGTATACTTGCCACAACGACAGTGGCCAGCCGTGGACGATTACGGGGATAAGCTGCCTCACGGATAACTCCGGCAGTTCAACTCTCAATGCAACGGATGGCTCCGGCAACGCGCTTCTGACGGGAGCAATTACGTGCTCAACCTCGTGGGCAACGGGAACGCTGGGCAGCACTACGACCATCGCGGCAGGCGGATATTTTAAGTTGGCGCTAACAGCCGATGGAACGAGCAAACAGATAAGTGTAGATGCTCATGGAACATACTAACAGCGCCACCGTGCACATTCATGGGAGTTACTAAATGAAGAGACTGATTGCAATTCTCGCGCTTCTTCCCCTGCTAGCGATGGGCGGGGGGCAGAATGTTATGACGGGGAACCACCGTCATGTGTTCGCGGCGAGTGGCTCTGCCCCAACGTTCTACGCATATACATACGCACCCTCCAGTGGCTCAGGATCGCAGATAGCTTCAATCACAAGCAGCACCACGATAACAACATCGGTAGGCGACCTTGCCGTTGTGATGTGTGTGGGGGGAACCTATTACGGCACCACATCTTTTACAGTTTCATCGTCGATTAGCGGGTCGTGGGTAGCAAAACCATTCACAACCTCTAGTGGCGGCTGGACAGAACAGACTTTTTACGAATTTGTGACCACTGGGGGCGCTACATCCTTTACCTGCACTGGAAATCCTAGCGGTAGCAATTGGGTGTCCTTAGTCGCTATCGCGTACCACAATCCAGGGACGTTCAACACCTCTGTTTCCAATTCCTCTTCCGCATCGGCAAGTTCATTCACAAGCGCGACATTTTCTCCCGGTCAACGAACCTTGAATATATTTTGCGCCTCGGATTATGTGACAGGAAGAACTTACTCAGCGGGCGCGATCAATGGAAATACCGCGACTCTACGAGGTGTATCTGCTTCATCGCTTACTTCCAGTGCGGCCACAAGCGCCTGTGAGGATTATATTTCCACGTCGAGTATGTCAGGCGCTACGGCCACTATGTCCGTATCACCAGCCGCAACTGATTGGCGTGGTACCGTGTTGGCATTGAACTACTAACGGGGGCATCATGGCAATTCAGTTGGCAATACCTTTCTCGATCAGCGACCCTGGCGTCACGGCGGAGACTGACGCTTTCGCAGCTGCAAACCGCGATTAGGGTGAAGCCACAGTGCAGAGCATGGGCGTTCTGGCCGTTACGAATGCGCCGTGGTAGAAAGCTATGTGCTATGAGTTTCCATTGGGCCGGATCAATCGTTATATCTAGAGCAAAACCTGAGTTACCTGCCCTTGTTGAGAGTTTGCAAGGTGGCTTTTACTTCCACTGCAACGAGTAAAGTCCGCTCGTTGAGGGCCCGGAGAGAAAGAAGCCACTTAAGGATATTGCCTCGAAGTACAGTAACTCTGGTTTTGCTCTACCCGGTCGAAATGGGGGATTATGGCGGGAACAACGGAAGGATGCAAGGCAATCGCGGAGGAGTGGCTTCCGTGCCCCAAGGCACTGGATCGGGAGGAACTGGAGCGGTTCGGGAAGATTCTGGACCAGAGTCCGGCGAGCCTGCGAGGACAGACCGTGGGTATGGCGCTGGCGGAGCGGCTTCTTCTGGTGAGGACGCGGGAGGGGTGGACGGCGCCGCTGAAGGCGAATGCGGCGCAACGGGCCTTCGAGCGGCGGCGGGGCGAGCGGAATATCGTGCTGAAAGCGCGGCAAATGGGACTGACAACCTGGGCGGCAGCGCGATTTTTTTTGAAGACGATCACTCAGCCGGGAACACTGACGCTCGAAGTGGCCCATACCCAGGAGGCTGCCGAAGAGATTTTTCGGATTGTGCACCGGTTTCTGGACTGGCTGCCGGAAGAGTTGCGCGAGGGGCCACTGCGGACCTCGCGGGCCAATGTGCGGCAGATTGTGTTTCCGGAGATGGATGCGCAGTACAGAGTGGTATCGGCAGGAGACCGGAATGCTGGTCGCGGACTGACGGTGCAGAATCTACATTGCTCGGAACTGGCGCGGTGGCCGGGAGATCCGGCGGAGACACTGGCGGGACTGCGGGCGGCGATGGCTCCGGGCGCGGAGCTGATTCTGGAATCAACGCCAGACGGGGTGGGCGGATGCTTCCACGAGGAGTGGCAGAAGGCCGGCGAGACGGGGATGGTGCGGCACTTTTTCCCCTGGTGGATGGAACGGCGGTACCGGGCCAAGGCGGTAGACGCAGCGAGCCTGACCGAAGAGGAGCAGGATCTGAGGACGCGGAAACGTCTAGACCTGGAACAGATTGGCTTTCGGCGACAGATTCGAGCGGATTTTCGTGGGTTGGCACGGCAAGAGTACGCCGAGGACGAGGAAAGCTGCTTTCTGGCCAGCGGGGATTCGGTTTTTGAGCTTTCAGCAATCGAGGCACGATGGAGAACGATGATGGCTCCGTCGGAGTTACGGCAGAATGGGGATCTGGAGATTTGGCTGCCGCCGCTGAAGGGCAAGCAGTATATGGTGGCAGTGGATCCGGCGGGCGGCGGTAGCGAGGGCGACTACTCGGCGGCGCAGGTGCTGGAGCTGGAGACGGGGTTGCAATGCGCGGAATTTGCCGGACACGTGGGAGGGTTGGAACTGGCGCGGCTGGTGACGGCCTTGGCCACGGAGTACAACCAGGCGTGGCTGGTGGTGGAAAGGAACAACCACGGCAGCGGAGTTCTGGCGCTGATCGAGACGGTGTGCGGCTACGGACGGATTTATCGGCAGGGAGGACAAGCTGGTTGGTTGACCACGTCCATGAGTCGGCCCGTCGCGCTGGGGCGGTTGGATGCGGGACTGGTGGAGAAACCGGAATGCTTCCAAAGCCGGCGGCTGCTGGCCGAGTGCCGGAGTTTTGTGCGATTGCCGAACGGTGGAACAGGGGCGAGGCCGGGGATGCATGACGACCGGGTGATGGCGATGGCGATTGGGCTGGGAGCGCGGGCGGAGCTGATAGGGAAAAGACAGTGAACAGTGGACATGATCACTACAGTTGGGTCTGAGCGCTTAGAATTCGAGTGAGGATCTGGAGAAGGCGGGGGAACGGGCTTGGCGGTTCTGGCGGTGCAGCATATCCGGCGGATGCGGGGCGGCGCGCAGGGCCAGTTGATGCTGGGCGCGGACGGCCACGTCTACGTGGTGAAGTTTCAGAACAACCCGCAGCATATCCGGGTGCTGGCCAATGAGTTTTTGGCCTCGCGGCTGGCGACGGCTGCGGGACTGACGGCGCCAGAAGTGGAATTGGTGGAGGTTTCGAGCTGGCTGGTGGAGAATACTCCGGAGCTGGAGATCGACTTGGGCAGAACCAGGGTGCGCTGCAAGGCGGGATTGCAGTTTGGATCGCGGTTCGTGGGCGGTCTGATGCCTGGGCAGGTGGTGGATTACCTGCCCGAGGAACAGATGGCCGAGGTGAGAAACCTGGGCGAGTTTGCCGGCATCCTGGCGTTGGACAAGTGGACGGGAAATGCCAACGGGAGGCAGGCGGTCTTTGCGCGCAAACAGCGGGAGCGGCGCTACCGGGCGGTCTTCATCGACTACGGGTATTGCTTTCACGCCGGCGATTGGACGCTCGAGGATCTTCCGCTGCGCGGGGTCTACTATCGCAACGATGTTTACCGGGGGATTACTGGGTGGGAGTCGTTTGAGCCCTGGCTGACGAGGTTGGAGACGATAGCGGCGGAGACGGTGTGGGCGGCGGCCAGCGAGATTCCTCCAGAGTGGTACGGCGGCGACCTGAGCGAGATGGAATCGCTGGTGGAAAAACTGCTGGCGCGGCGAAGCCGGATTCGGGAGCTGATTGAAGGCTTCGGGCGGTCGGATCGGAGGCCATTTCCAAAATGGGTGGGGATGGGAAAGAAAATTGAGGATGAGGGTTGGCAGGGTGGAAGGTGGGGTAGCATCGAAGGAAGAGTGATGTAAGGGTGGGTATGACAGGCGGCGGGCAGAAAGAGTGAGGGTGAGTACCTGACAGGCTTATGAGTAGCGGAAGCGAGCGGCGGACATGCGAGTTTCAACTGCTCCGGTATGTGCCGGATGCGGTGCGGAATGAGTATGTGCATATCGGGGTGATTCTGCGCGAGCAGGGCAGCCGGGAGCCGGCGCAGGTGCAGTTTACCCGCGACTGGCGCCGTGTGCGGTGTCTTGACCCGGAGGCCGATACCGCATTGCTGGAAGGAATGGAGAGCGAGCTTCGGAGGCGCTTCCAGGAAGAGCCCGATGGGAAGTTGATGCGGCTGCTCACTGAATCGCTCTCGTTGAACGTGCAGATGACGGAACCCAAGGCCTATCTGGCGGAGAGCCTTCCGGCGGGAATGGAAGAACTGATGCGGCTCTATGTTGAACCGCCTCCCAGGGCGCGCGTCTCGCGGTTGAGCGGACGGGCGGCCATTCATGCGAAGATGCGTACGGAGTTCGAACGGGCTGGGGTGTGGGAGCTACTGAGGAAGAGAATCGCGGCCTCGGAGTACACGCGACCGGGAGACCCGCTGCGGATCGACGTGGGGTACAGGCCGAATGGGGTGATCCGGATGTTTCATGCGGTGAGCCTGGAACCGGGCGTGGAGATGGCCAAGGTGCTGGCCTTTTCTTCAGCGGGACTGAGGGCCGGCGTGGAACGGGTGGAGAAGGCGCAACTGGAGTTGACCGCGGTGATTGAGCCCGCTGCAAAGCTGGGAGCGACAGACGAGGAGCCGGAAAGGCTGGAGATGTACCGGTTTGGCGTGGAGACGATGGAAGAGCACCAGATTCGGGTGCTGACAACATCGGACCTGGGCCGGGTGGCGGAGACTGCGCGGCGGGAACTGCGGGTGTGAGGAGCAGCTAACTGCTTACAGTTGACAGCTTTCAGTACCCAGTGATTGGCAGCAAGATATTGTGCGAGGTTTTGCAGATAGTTTCTGGTCTTTGCGGTAGGATAAGTTTTGTGAGTAAGAGACGTCTAACTAAAGGATGATAACTACCATCCTTTCGCTGATGGCTCAAAACTGATAACTGCTAGCTGATAGCTGTCAGCTAGAAAAAGGCATGGTCCTTTCCGGGGCTGTGCCTTTTTGTTTATGGGGCGGAAAAAGGAAGGTGCACGTGAAGGTAGGAGAGCAGTTACGGGAGATCTGGCGGCAGGCGACCGGGGGTGGCCGCAGGGCGGACTTATCGGCGGGCGCGGCCGATGCGGAAGCAGAGCGAAAAACGCTGGCTCTTCCCGCGATCTTGAGTCCGGTCCAGTTTCCGGGGCAACTCTTGCCCAAGCCGACACCGATGAATCTGCGCCGGTTTGCGGAAACGCCGGTGGTGCGCCGGGCGATCAATGTAATCAAGGATCGCATTGCGGCGATGGATTGGCAGGTGCGGGTGCGGCGCGGAGTGCGGCCGAAGGATTTGGCCTATGCGGAACGCAAGCTACGGGCATTGCGCAGAACGTTGGAAGAGCCAAACGCCGTGGACAGCTTCCGGACTCTGATCGAACAGGTGATCGAAGACGCGCTGACGGGCGGATACGGGGCGATTGAAATGGAGCCGACCGGGGACGGAGAGCGCCCGGCGATGCTGTGGGCCGTGGACGGCGCGTCGATCCGGATCAATCCAAAATGGGATGGGCAGCCAGAGACGCCACGCTACGCGCAGGCGCTGCCGGGACAACTGGAGTCGAGTGCGATCGAGTTGCGCGACGACCAATTGATGTATGTGCGGATGAATCCGCGCAGCTTTACGCCTTTTGGGTTGGGACCTCTGGAAGTAGCTTTCGAGACGGTGAATCAGTTTTTGAGCGCGCACCGGTTCGCGGGCAAGCTGGCAGCCAACACGGTGGCGCAGTATGCGCTGTGGCTGAACGAGGCGACGCCCACACAGCACGACCGGCTAATCCGCTGGTGGCAAGACGAGATTGAGGGAACGGGACGGGTGCCACTGATTTCGACCGAGCAGAAGCCAGAGGTATTGCGGTTTGCGCAGGGGACGGATGCGGATATGCGGCTGGCCTGGCAGGAGTTTCTAATTCGGATGGTGGCCAACGCTTTTGGTTTGCCTCCGATGTTGCTGGGCATGGAAAGCGATGTGAATCGCTCGACCGCATCAGAGATGAACGACGAGGCCTTTCGCGGGGCGATCTCGCCGCTGGCTATGCTACTTGCCGGGCACATTACGCGAGACCTTTTCGGCAAGTGCATTGGATGGCGGGAATTTGAGTTTGTCTTCAACGAACTGAATGCGAGGGACGAGGAGACAGAGCTGGCGGTGCAAGTGCAACTGCTGCAGGCCAAGGTATTGACGGTGAACGAGGTGCGGGCGATGCGGGGGCTGGGACCGCTGGGGCAGGATGGGGCGGTGCAGTTAACAGGGGAAGCGGCAACGGAGCAAGCGGGCTAGAGAATTTTGAATCTGTAATGCAGAGTCGTGGTATCCCATCCTTGCCGCGAGAACAAAAACGCGGCAAGGATAGGGTACCCAGGACCTTACACGATCTGTAGAAATTCTCTAGTGAATTGCAAAAGCAGATGGGTGGAGAGCGCATGAGACTGGAAGCGATGGCGGTAAAGATTCCCCATGTGGACGGGCACCCGAACCGGGTGGCGTTCGAGGGGGTGTTGACGGTGGTGAATGCAGCCAGCGACAAGGCGCCCGCGGGAGCGCGCGGACACCGAGTGATGCTGACGCGCGAGGCGGCAGAGCAAGCGCTGCCTTCATTGCTGGGCATGGCGGTGGACTACCGGCCGGGATGGGACGGACACGATGCGCAGCGAAAGATCGGTTTGTTGACCGAGGCTAATTTGATTGGGCAGCGGCTGGTGGTGCGCGGATACTTGTATGCGCGGGATTTTCCCGAGGTGACCAAAGCTATCCAGGCACAATCGCACGAGGCGATGGGCATGAGTTATGAATTGGCCGACGCGCGGGTGGAAGATATGCGGGCCGAAGTGTGGAAGCTAACCCGCGTGACCTTTACCGGAGCAGCAATTCTGCTTCGGGACAAGGCGGCTTATCGGGCCACCAGCTTCCGCATGGCGAGTTAGTGAGAAACAGCCAACGGCACACAGCTAACAGCGAACAGTCTGGCACTGCACACCGATAACGACCAACCGACAACAAAACTGATAGCTGACAGCGTGTAACTGTCTGATATCAACCGTGAGCTATTAACTGAAGAAAGGACTGGGATGGAAAACAAAGAGCAGGAAATTACGGAGAGGCTTGAAACCGCAACGACATTACTGGAACGGACGCTGAGCTGGCTTGAGGAGCGGCAAGGCTCTTTGACCGGCGAAGTGGAGAAGATTTCGGCGACTGTCGAGCAGAGCAGACGAGAGGCGGACCTGGCGGAAAAGCTGGCCGCAGCCGAACGGGAGTTGAACGAGTTGAAGGCTGGGGCCGCAGAGAACGTGTTGAACCCGCTGCGCAGGACGCTGCCCTCGACAACCAGCGAAATGCTGGCCAAGCACGGTATCGGCGAAGGCCCAGTGGACGTGCGGACCCTGGACGCGGCGTTGGCCGGGCTGAGCCTGGAACAGCGCATCGCGGTGAAGAGCCAACTGCTGCGAGCAGGCGCGATCGCTTAAAAGCAGCTTTCAGCTATTAGCGCACAGCTAACAGAAGATCCGTAACAAGCAGCCTCCATCTCGTGGCTGCCAGAGAATTTTTAATGTATCTGTAATGCCAGAGTCGTGGTATCCCATCCTTGCCGCAAGAACAAAAACGCGGCAAGGATGGGGCACCCAGAATCTTACATGATCTCTAGAAATGCTCTAACTGATCACTGATAACCGTCAACTGTCAACCGAAGTACAACTGGCCCCATGGAGGGGGCGGAAAAGCCTATGAACGCAACCTTTTCAGACATTCACGCGGCAGCAGATTTTATCGGGCCGGCCGCTATCGAAGTTCCGTTGTATCAGACCGAGATTTTTGACATCTGCCGCCGCTCGAGTCCATTTGGGCAGCGCATCAAGCAGGTTCCGGCAACCGGACATCCGTCGCGCTTCTTCGAGCAGACGGTGATTCCGAATCCAGGGACGGCCGGTTTTATGAATCCGCGCGCCATTGTGCCCGCAGTTGTAAACCCGACGCGGGTGGAGCGGAGCGTGCCGTTGAAGGCAATCGTGTCGCAGATCAATTACAACCTCTTCGACATCGAGTTGGGCGACCAGCAGAAGCAGTTTGCCTATCTGCAGGCCAAGGACCTGGTGGATACAGTGAGCGGCGTGATGGTAGCGCACGACGTGGCACTGTGGAACGGCAACGACACCAGCCTGAGCACGCCGACGACCACGCAGTACATGGGCGCGATTCCGCAGATCGTGGCGGGTGGCCAGACTACGACTATCGGCACGACAGCTTCAATTGTGGACGGGCTGAAGTCGGCGGTGGCGCAGATGGTGGCCAGCAATGGCTACCAAGTTCGGCCTACGGCAATCTACGCCAATCCGGTGCTGCTCGACCTGATCGACCGCGAGATGAAGACCGAGTTCAATGTGGTTCTGAACACGGACAACATCACAGGTGGAATCCGGGTGAAGATGCTTTCAACCCAGGCGGGCGATCTTCCGCTGATTCCGGATTGGAGCCTGAGCTACACGGGCACGCCAGGTTCGGGAACGGCGGTATTGCCGGCCTACATCGTGACCGAAGATCTGATCGAGTATCACTGGCTCGGCGATCCGGCACCGCGTGTCTTCCAACTAGGGCTGCCTAACTCACTGGCTTACCAGTATGTCGCGGTAAAGTTTGGCGCCGTTGTGGTGAAGGGCGCCAACTACGCGCACTACCAGGTGCTTGTGGACCGGTAGTTAGCGAGTAAATAGGTCAGCAAGTAACTGATCGGCAATGAAATAGGCGAGCCGGAAAAGTTATCCGGCTCGCCCGACGAACGAACAAAGGGAAGGGTGGGTTATGGCATATCTACAGCCAGCGGATTACCCAAATTATGGATTGCCGGCGGGAACGACGGCGGACTGGATTACAGCCGCAACGGCGTTGATTAACAGCTACTGCAGGCGTCCAGACCTGAACGTAATTCAATACACGGAGCGGTTGCGGTTGACCAGCGGATCGCAGACAGTGTTGTTGAGTTATCTGCCGCTGGCGCCTCTGGGAACGGCGACAACGCCGATTGTGAGCCTTGAGGGCCGGTATGCAAAGCCACGGCGGGGAGAGCTTTCGAATGATCCGCTATTGGAGATTGCACGGGCGTTCTCGCTGCCTGGTCAGTGGACGGCGATTGATCCTGGCTCGGTGGACTTTGACCCCAACACGGGGGAACTGACGCTGCCGTGGAATGTGCTGGGACTGCCGTACAACGAAGTGGCGGTGACCTATACGGCAGGACTGACGACGATTGGCGGCGACGTAAAGACGGCGTGCGCGCAGATTGTGCGGAATGCGCAGTCCACGCCAGCGCTGAATGCGAGCAAGACCAAGATCGACACGATGCAGATGCAGTATTTCTCGAGTTCGCTGGTGGACGAAACAGTGCAGGCGTGGCTGCGTCCTTACATTGCGAACAGGCTGGGGTGAGCGATGAGCGATACAGCGGCGCGTAACCCAGTGGGAGCGCCGCGGATGCTGGCCGATGCCCTGCTGCGAAGCGTGGCAGGAACGACGGCCCTTCTGCGGGTAACGGGCGCGAATACAGATAGCAGCCAGTCCGAAGTGGGACTGGTGGCAACGACTTTTTGCGAAGTGGTCATAAGCCCAGTGGTGATGCGCAAATTGCGCCCCACTTGGCAAGCGGCCGGAGAATCAAAGTGGGAGTTGCTCGTTTCGGCGACAGCGGTGCAGCGGCAGGTGGATGCGCTTGATCTCGCATCGGCGCAGTCTCTCTTTGCGATGACCTTGACGGTTACGGTAGCGGGGCAGAATTATCTGATTGAGTCTGTCGCCATAAACGAAGCTTTCGGTCAGGTATATCTCTACCGGTTGCTATTGCGGGAAGGACGTCAACAGTCAGTGTAAGTCTCCGTGAGTTACCGAAATAAGTCACATCATTGCGAGAGGGACGCAGCCAACTTTTGGCGCAGGATACGAGGAGTTGTTCTCCATGCAAAATGCAAAAGATTCGTTTTATATGGCACTGCGCACGCGGCTGACCGCGATCAATCCAGAGCGGACGATCCTGCTGCGCGGAGCAATGCGACCGGGGATTCTGGCGGAGGAAGCCGAGGCTCCTTTCAGCCAGCTTCCCAATGATGTGTTCATTCTCCGCTGGCAAGGATTGGGCGTCGATTCGAATGCCGGGTCCACGATGGTGGCCGAGCAGTGCGAGATTCTCTATCAGACGTGCGGAACGCAAAGCTACGGAGGGCTGGACCGCGGCCGGTCGCTGAGCGCGATGGACGAAGAACTAACGGCGGTGTTACAGCCTTTCTATACCCAAAAACTCAACTACACGGCAACGCCGCCAGCGTTGATGCTGACAAAGGTGTTTTGGGATGAGCCTGGATTTACGCCGGTCGTGATCCAGCGGGACCGGCTGATCCGCTCCGCAAGTGTAATGGTTTACAGCTACCAAGAGCAGGGGGAGTAAATGGCGGCGAATTGGTTTTCAGCTCCCGCCCCGGTGTCGCGGCGGGTTCGAGGGTATTTTGCGCCAGTGAACCGGGTTGCGCAGACGCCGGTGCTTTTCGATCCATCAGAGCAGGGTGGATTCAGCCTGGACGCTCCCCCGGCTCCATGGATCAGCCTGGGTTGGATTCAAGAGTTCACACGCAAACCGGGAAGCAAGACCGCTACAGTGCTGACGGGCATTCCCGCAGGAGCTTTGGAGCAGGTGCGCGAAACACTTGAAGCGCAGGTAAGCTTCGAATTCCTGAGCTGGACAAAGCTGACCATGGCTCTGGCCACAGGCTCTCAGCACATGAACCTGTTAGCTCCCGCAAGCGGGGCTGCGATGGCTGCGGATGGCGCTCAGGCGGCCTCCGCAGTAACTACGCAAAGTGGATCAACGGCTACATTCGTTGCGCTGGCCGCGACCGACGCTGCAAAATTCCAGTCCGGCTCGATCATCGCATTGGACGCGGATTACACGGGACAGACCGGCTTTGTTGGTTCACCAATTTCGGGAGCATATGTGCGGCAGGCACTGACGGATGTGGATTACATCCGGCGCGTGACGTTCAACGTCGCATTGGTGTCCCAGGTGAACTCCACAGGGTTGATTCTGGCAGGGCCTTTACCGGGCGGCGCACCGGCGACAGGTTCCAGGTTACAGGCGGTCACCGGGTTTATAGATCGCGAAGGTGGCAGTTTCTATCAGGAATGGTCGGCGCTGTTTGTCATGGAAGGCAGCCAAGGTGAACGGATCTTCTTCCATTATCCGCGTCTGCAAACGAATGCCAGCGCACAAGAAGCCGCATTGTCGTTGGACGGAAAGAATACAAACGGGTTGGCGAAGGTGCTGCTGAAGGGCCAGTTCCTGGCGTTGCCCGTGACTGATCCGCTGGATGGGGAACGGGTTGTTTGTTACCGGAGCTTCTTACCGGCGGCCAACGCATTGGTGTAAACGAGTTAGCAAGTCAGAGGGGCAAGATGAAGATCACGATCAACGGGCAAGACTATACGACCGCGCTCGATGCAGTTCGGCCGTTGACGATTGAGCGAAAGCTGAACGAACCCTCTGTATGCCAACTGTGGCTAAGCCTGCCAACCAATGGCAACCTAACGACGCCCTTGCGTAACCAATCGATTGCGGTAACGGGTGATGACGTGAGTTACTATTTTACAGGCTACATTGCTGTAACTCCTCTGCCCGAATATGCCGGTTCCGGGATGGAGGGACCGCGTTACAGGATTGCCATCCAGGCTTTGAGCGACGAACTGCTACTGGATCAATTGTTGATGCCTCCCAGCGCTGGAGCTACGGGCGAAAGCGCAGGGGCGCTGATGACGGCTTTGGTAACCCGCACGGGAGCCACCAGGATTTCGACACAAGGACTTTCTCTCAGCACGGCAGTAAGTAACTTTGTTCCCGATTCTGGCGCTCCATGGAGCAAGAGCGCAGGACAGGTGGCAAGCATGGCGCGAGCCGCATATCGTGCAGTCAATGGTGCACTGACGGTCTCTTCTGTACAGAGTACCGTGCATCCGCTGAACGAGACTGACGGTAGTCTGAATCTGGCAACGCTGTCATTAACGGCCAGCGTCAAGCGCGCCCTGGCAAACGATGTGACTGTTTGCGGCGATCATGAGCCGGTGGCTTATGTTACTGAATACTTTCTGGGGGACGGGGTAACAACACAGTTTTATCTTGCATCCGATCCTTTCTTTCCGGCTTCATCCAAGTCCGCTATCATCAGCGAACTCTTCAACAAGACCCAGATCGACCAACGCGTATGGGGTGTTACCGGCGGGGCTGGTTATCTCTCGGTGAGCGCAAGCGGCCTGGCGATGAATGGTGGTAATGGAATCGACGGCGAAACGCTGCTGACCTGGTTGGATCCGGTGGAGATGGGTGGAACGCTACTGCTGGAGGCTGTTGGTGTAACTCTTTCTCCGGGCAGCACGGGAACACTGGCTGGTTTCTTCGTGGGTATGGATACGCAGGCCGCGTGCATTGCGGGCTTTCAAGCAACGGCGCAGCAAGGCACAGGGGCCGTTACATTGCAACCATTCATTCAAGGGAGCCCGGCAGGAACAACTTATTCGATTAATCCAGCCTATCAATACACACTGCGCGTCAGAGTGCATTGTCCGGAAAACGAACGGGAGTTGGCGATCTATCGCTCCTTTGGAGATAGCGGGCCGATTACCTCCGGCGGGCAATGGAATACAGCTCCTGGAAATGTACAAATGGAGATTCAACAGTTTGTCGATGGAGTCGGCGGGACGCCGGTAACACTCTACGATGGAGCGATCTCCAGCCTTCCAGGAGCTTGCAATGTGGTGGCGGCGAGCAGCATTAACCTGATTGGAACGATGCGCGCGCTCAACTTGACCAATCTTGGTTCGGGATGGGTGATAAGCACACCCCCGAGTGGCGGTTCCTATACTCGGCGGGTGGGCACGACGGCCGAGGCGGCTGAGTGTCATCTGGAGCGCACGGGCCAAGTGGTGTTTTACGCAGGATATACGCCGGTGGCAGGCGAGCAGATTGCAGTAAGTTACCGCACGACGGGCAGGGCTGTGGGACGAGCCGTCAACGCCGCCAGCCAGCAGGCGCTTGCGCAGGCAGGAATGCCCGCCGAGGCCGCATGGATCGGTTCGGTGACGAATCCACCGGCGCGCAGTTCCGCGGATTGCCGCAATGCTGCCCTGGTTATTGAGCAGGCAGCCGCCGGGGTGAGCGCGCTATGGAGCGGCAGTTACAAAGGAAGCAGGATGAGCTTCGCCACCGATGTGTGGCCGGGTGACGCGCTCCTACTCAATGCGCCTTCAACCAACTTGAATACGCAGGTGGTGGTGCGGAGCGTCGCGGTGAGTTACAAGGCAAGCTATCCAGACCAGGTGGAGTATGCTATCGCCTTCGCAAATGACTGGGCCGATGATCTGGCTATCAAGACCAGCAAGTCGGTTCCCGCCGATGCGTGGCTCCCGGCGCCCATCGCTCCCACCGTGCTTGCCAATCTCAGCGGCCTCACGGTGACTGCGCTGAATGGGAGCACGGTGACGATCAATGCTGGCGTGACGCCGCCCACGGGCGGAGGATTCGAGATTCGGCGGCGGGACTTTGCCTTCATGCCAGGCGAAGACCCGGACCTGGTGATGCGGACGACTCAGCCGAATATGACATTCTCACGCATCAACGCCAACGACCGGTTCTATATCCGGATGTACGACGGCGCGACGCCGCCGAACTATTCGGAGTTTTCAACGGCATTGTTCATCAACCTGCCGCTGGGAGCGTAAGCAATAACATTCTTGAGTGAACGATGGACGGATGGAGTCCGGCGGATGCGGATGATGAATGAATTCGAAGCGCAGGTGCTGAGCGACTTGAGTGTGCTGAAGACACAGATGATCGGCTTGATGGGCGACGGCAACGGCGGACGCCTGGCCGATCTAGAGCGGCGCATGGAGCGGCACGAGCAAAACTGGCAGCGGGCCAAGGGATTCCTGGCGGCGGTCAGCGTGCTGTTCGCAGTAGTGGAAGTGGCCGTGACGGCGCTATTCCGTCGTTGAGATGCGGGTCTAAAAAGTGCATCGACCAAGAAAATGCGAAACAAAGGGCTGAACGAATCGCCAGAGTATTTTTTAATGTTTCCGCAATGCCAGAGTCGTGGTATCCCACCCTTGCCGCAAGAACAAAAACGCGGCAAGGATAGGGCACCCAGGACCTTACACGATCTCTAGAAATGATCTAATTCAACGGCGTTTGTCCAGCGTTCTTTTCCCAGCGCTTGGGCCGGCGGTTTTGCTGCAATATCCTCTTGCGCAGCCGTAGAGACTTGGGCGTAATTTCCACTACCTCATCCTCGGCGACGAATTCGATGGCTTGCTCCAGGTTCAGGGCCTTGTAAGGCACCAGGCGGACGGCCTCGTCGGCGGTCGAGGCGCGCATATTGGTCATATGCTTCTCGCGCACCACGTTCACGTCGAGGTCGTTGTCGCGCGAGTGCTCGCCAACGATCATCCCCTCGTAAACCTCAACGCCCGCGCCCACAAACAATATTCCGCGCTCTTGCAGGCCGTTCAACGAATAAGTTGTGGTCAGTCCCAGGCGGTCAGAAATCAACGCGCCGGTGGGCCGCTGCGGAATCTCACCCTGGTAGGGAATGTAGCCGTCGAAGAGCGAGTTCATCACGATGGTGCCGCGCGTATCGGTCAGCATCTCGCTGCGCAGGCCGATGATGCCGCGGCTGGGTACGCGAAACTCCATGCGTACACGGCCCGATCCGTGATTGTGCATCTTGGTCATCTCACCCTTGCGCGGCCCAAGCTTTTCAATCACCACACCGGTGTACGCATCGGGCACGTCAATGGTCAAGCGCTCGACCGGCTCCATGCACACGCCATCCACCGTCTTGGTGACGATCTCAGGCCGTCCGGCCATCAGCTCGAATCCCTCGCGGCGCATCATCTCGATCAAAATCGCCAGTTGCAGTTCGCCCCGGCCCAGCACCTTGAAGCTATCCGGCGAGCCAGTCTCCTCCACACGAATCGAGACGTTGATCAGCAACTCTTTTTCAAGGCGCTCGCGCAGGTTGCGGCTGGTCACATACTGGCCCTCTCGTCCGGCAAAGGGCGAGTTGTTCACGCTGAACTGAATCGCGATGGTCGGCTCGTCAATCACAATCAGCGGCAGCGGCGCGGGGTTTTCGACGCTGGTAATTGTCTCGCCGATGGTGATGCCCTCGACGCCAGCGACGGCCACAATGTCGCCCATGGTGGTTTCGTCGATCTCGATGCGCTTGAGGCCGGAGAAGGTGAAGAGTTTGGTGATGCGCGTCTTCATCAGGGACCCATCGCGCTTGGAAATCGTCACATCATCGCCGGTGTGCAGTGTGCCCTGGAAGACGCGGCAGATGGCGATGCGGCCCAAATAATCGGAGTAATCGAGATTGGTGACCAGAATCTGCAACGTGCCTTCGGCGTCGCCGGTGGCGGGCGGAATCGTCGAAACAATGGCCTCGAAGAGCGGCTGCAGGTTCACGCCCGGCGTGTCCGGATCGAGGGATGCCGTGCCCGCTTTGGCCACTGCGTAGAGTACCGGGAAGTCCAGTTGCGTCTCGTCCGCATCGAGGTCGATGAAGAGGTCGTAGATCTCGTTCAATACTTCCTTCGGGCGGGCGTCGGGGCGGTCAATCTTGTTGATCACCACGATGGGCTTGAGCTTGGCTTCCAGAGCCTTGGACAGCACATAACGGGTCTGCGGCAGCGGGCCTTCGGCCGCATCCACCAGGAGCATCACGCCATCCACCATCTTGAGCGCGCGCTCCACCTCGCCGCCAAAATCAGCGTGTCCGGGCGTGTCAACGATGTTGATCTTGCCGCCTTCAAAAACGATGGCCGTGTTTTTGGCCAGGATGGTGATGCCGCGCTCCCGTTCCAGCTCGTTTGAGTCCATCACTCGTTCTGCCACTTGCTCGTTGGCGCGGAACGTCCCCGACTGCCGTAACATGGCATCTACAAGGGTTGTCTTGCCGTGGTCAACATGGGCAATGATGGCGATATTGCGTATCGTCTGGGTCACAGGGTAGCTTTTCCTTCTTTTGGTTTGGCCTAAGAGGCCATAGGGTTGGGGAACAAATAAGTCAATTCACCGCACACTGCGGCACTTTCTATTGTATCAGCAGGGTAGAAAAGAAGATTTTTGGGTCTATGATCCTGCTTCAAATGGCCTGAAACCGCAGCAAATAGGCTAGTTTCGGACCGCATTCCGCAATCGGCGCAGGTTTAGGGGCCCGGAGCGCGCGATTCGCGGTAAGATGAGTCTCGCATCGCTTTTCCCTCATTCATGACTCGCAAAGCAAAGTCCCGTCCAAACAAGCCGCGCTCGCAGCCCCTCATTCTGGCTTGCGTGGTTGCGTTTGCCGTCGTGCTTCTTCTTCTGCGGATGGTCTTGTTTGTGCACGGGCGGCGATGAACGCCGATTTCCACTGCCTCACAGGTTGTGTGTTCCAGCGGAACGATGCCGCGCAAGTAACTCATATTGCGCGAGTTAGACAAGGACCTACAATTCAACCGTTAGATTGCTTGCGTGTTTCCGTGAAGTCAATGCCTAGATGTTGTTGTTTTTAAGCGACTTAGATGGCGGAGCACAGTTTCACCGGCGAAAACGCGAAAAATAAAAGCGGGGTTAGCGGGGTTCGCGGAGCTAGCGGAGTTGTGCAGGGGCAGGGCCGAGGCTGGCGGGGTTTGTTGTGCATGGCTCCTCCGGCCGGCAAGGATTTCGTTTCCTTGTCGATCTCTTCCAGTGTGCGCCAATGAAGGGTTATTTTCGGCAAGGACTGGCCGTCCAGGCGGACGGCGCTTGCGCGCCATAAGGTTCTTCGTTTCCGAGGTCTCAAAATCGAGACCTGAGGCACCCCGGCGGCGGAAATTTGATTGGAAGCAACGCCCGGGCCTAAAGGCCTTATTGAACCGATACGCCAGTTCCCAGGAGCCTGAAGGCTCCTGCTCCCTCCGCGAAAGACTTCTCCACGGCAGAGCACGCCGGATAAAATGCGGGTCAGGAGAATTCGAAGCATGGTCAACTCAACCCAACTGTCAACCCATGAGGTTACCCCGATGCGCGAACTGAGGTGGTCGCAAGCGGAAAAGGCCGCCGCGAGGAGAGCCTTCGACTTGGCGCTCAAGCGGGAGTTGGAAGCGGTCATGCGTGAGGCGAAGGAACGGGCCGCAAGAATCAATGAGCCGTCCGAACTGTGGGAACTGGAAGCGTGGCTGACCCTGCGGCGCAAGCAGATCGACCGCGACTACGACTATCGCTACTCCGTCCTCCCGCTCGTCTTCGCTGTTCTGCTCCGCGATGGACGCCTCAGCGACAACGAACTCGACGGACTCGGAGAAGACAAGCTCGACCGCATCCGCCACATGGCCTCTTTCTGAATCACTTCCCAGCTTTCGGTTTCTTTCGGCGATCCATGCCCGGCGGTGGATGGTTGAGAGTCGAGTGCTTTCCCATGCCTCAAAATCGAGACCTGGGGCACCCGGCTATTTTGTCGGTTGTTGGCTTGTCGGCTGTGCGACCGGATGTAGTGCCACGTATGCATCGCGAAGATGCTGAAAAACAGGCAACATCAAGAGATTATTTACCTCGAATGCGGGCACGATCACCGATACATTGCTGTTAGCAGAAACCGTGCCCTTGTAGGTGGCCGTTACATTGAGCGTTAGGTCTTCGGTTTCTTGTATTTCGCCAGTTACAACCCCGAGAAACCTGTAATCATAGCCGATCGCACTCTTGAATTTGTTAACGTCAACAAACATGGGTGAGCCACTGTTGCCGCCAAAGACGTGTGCCTCTGCGAGGTAGATATGTCCGAGCTTGCCTAGGGTTGTCTTGATGGGATTCTCCGGGAGCATTGCGATTGCGCCAGACCTCACAACGGGCTCCAGAGATGTTGTTCCGGCATACTGGATAAATAGCCCCGTGAAGATCACGGGGTCACCCTCGACAACCTCGTTTTTCTGAATCTGCTCCTGCGTCACGAAGAGAGTGGTTGGAATCGTTGCAAAGTCATACTCGGAGATCGGGAGCACGAACGGCGTCGCAGCCAGATCAACCGAGCCATCTTCTGGGAAGACCCACAAACCCACCGGGCTGACGGAAAAGGATTGGAGGTGGGGCGTGGGGTTTGCTGGAGTCCCGACATGGTTGGCGGAAATCGAGTAGTTGACTACTTTGCAAGGATTTCCATTCTCAATGCCGGGCTGTACTACATGCCTATTTGTGACGAGGAAGTTGAAGCCCATGTCCTTGCCAAGTCGTTCATCCGGAAAGCTCACGATAAAGCCGGTTCCAAAATAGGAATTTTGTCTCAGCCTCGCGATTTCTTCCGGCTTCAGTTTCGCGATTCCCTCGTCCGTCCATCTGGCACGATCTTCCGGGGACATCGCTGCCAGCTCTAGGTCGGATGGCATATGGACGCAGTTTGTCGTGACGAAGACGACCGTTTTTTTGAGCTGTGTGGGGAAGGGCAATTTCTGAGGCAAGGGAGCTTGTGGACTAGCGCTCGGTTGCACTTGACCGAGAGCGCCAAGTGGCGTGCATAGGCTCAAAGTAAGGGCTGTCAGAATGATCAGTCTACTTCGCATGGTTTCCCCCTTTGATGATTGAACGGTGTTGGTCCTTGGGCTTGCAAGGGAAAATGCTCATTTCGAGTCTTTGCGGGTAGTGCAGGTCAGGGACTCATGTAAGTTTGTGCCCAGGTCTGGATTTTTCAGACCTGGGATCACGGTGGACTTTAATTGAATCCATAAAGAAGAGGCTTATCCCCTGCGGCCGCGGACGGCTTCCTTGGCTTCGGCGGGGCCGGTGGCGGGGACTTCGGGGATGTCGGCCTTGAGGCTGGTGATACCCAGCTTCTTGCGCAACTCGGCGTCCATCTTGGCAAAGACTTCCTTGTTCTCCTTGAGGAAGGCGCGGGTATTTTCGCGGCCCTGACCGATGCGCTCGCCGGCGTAGCTATACCATGCGCCGGACTTCTCGGCGATATTGTTGGCCACGGCCTGGTCGAGGACGTCGCCCTCGCGGCTGATTCCCTCGCCGTAGAGAATGTCGAACTCCGCCTCGCGGAAGGGCGCGGCCACCTTGTTCTTGACGATCTTGACCTTGGTCCGGTTGCCGGTGACGGCGTCGCCGTCCTTGATGGCGGCGATGCGGCGAATGTCCACGCGCATCGAGGAGTAGAACTTGAGCGCGCGGCCGCCGGTGGTGGTTTCCGGGTTGCCGAACATGACGCCGATCTTCTCGCGGATCTGGTTGATGAAAATCAGCGCGGTGCGGGATTTGGAGACCGTGCCGGTGAGTTTGCGGAGAGCCTGGGACATGAGACGGGCCTGCAGACCCATGTGGGACTCGCCCATCTCGCCGTCCAACTCGGCCTTGGGCACCAGCGCGGCGACCGAATCGAGCACCAGCACGTCGATGGCGCCGGAGCGGACCAGGGCTTCAGTGATTTCAAGAGCCTGCTCTCCGCTGTCGGGCTGCGAAACCAGAAGATTGTCAATATCCACGCCCAGTTTTTTGGCGTACTGGGGGTCGAGGGCGTGCTCAGCATCGACAAATGCCGCCAAACCACCGGCCTTTTGCGCCTCGGCGATCACTTGCAGACAGATGGTGGTCTTGCCCGAGGACTCGGGGCCGTAAACCTCGGTGACGCGACCGCGGGGGATTCCACCCACGCCTGTTGCCGCGTCAAAGCTGATGGAGCCGGTGGAGATGACGGCAATCGGCACCAGCGCCTCTTTGGACCCGAGCCGGACAATCGACCCTTTGCCAAACTGTTTTTCGATCTGTGCAAGGGCTAGTTCTACAGCCTTGGCGCGGTCATCGGCAATTGCCATGGGGGATGCTCCTCAAAAAAGTGCTCACCGAACCCGGCTCCTGCATTTCTGCGAGGAAACGGCGCGGTGGCAGAATTGGATTTCGATGGGATTGTAGCAGGGCTGAAGAGACATTGACAGAGAAAAATAGCGAAGAGAAGGTGAAGGCGGACGTACTGATGGCTCAGACGGTATAAGCGCCGATGCGGATGTCGCGGCTGGTCAGCTCGTCGCAGGCGCGGTCCAATTTTTCGTACTCAGTGTCGTGGTCCTTGCGGAAGGCACGGAAGGCGTCTTCGCTGGTCCAACGGTCGATGGTCAGGTAGCTGCCGGGGATGTAGGCGTCACGCAGTAACTCCGTGCCCTGGTAACCGGACGATGCGCGGAAGAGTTGCGCCCAGGCGCCCTCGGCCGAATAAGCGGCCTCAAAGCCGGAAATCTTCTCCTCAGCAACCTCGAACTGCCAGACAACAACGAACATACGGCCACCCAATCTTGCCTTTATGGTAACGCAGGAAGGACTGAGATGGCGAAGGCTCGATAAAATTCCCTACCCAAAAGCGAGGTGCAGGGCCATTTTCGAGCAGTTCTCCAGTTCACTTTCCTTTGCCAAATTCGAGCGAAGGCAGGGCTGAGGCTGTCTGGAATGCCGGTTTTGGGGAGGAAAACCGCGTTGATTGGGTCGCATATGCCGGGCTGGAGAAGGGAATTTCCCACGAAAGAGTGCGCAAATATGTGCATATTTCTCGGTTTTAATTCTCGTAAGTAATTGAATCTAATAATATTTTGTTGGTGCTCAACATGTATGCTTCCTTATAGTAGTTATCAGAAATGGCCAGGTAGCGTTATTTTGCTTCCCTTGGTGTTATTTTTGATCTTCATGTTGCTCAAAATGGAGTAGTGTAATTATTGAGTCTCTGTCTGCGCACGGCGTTTTGGAGAGCAGCAGAATCAGGTTTCGACAGGATAGATCCCCGCGAAGGTGAACCTGGAGGCAGAATGAAAAAGTTATTGTTCGTTGGGCTGGCATTGGCAACCGCACTCGTGAGTGCGCCAACCGCAAAGGCGGACGAATTTCTGATCACTCTCAGCGGCGCTGGCATTACCGGCACCGGCTCTGTGAGCGGTTCCTCGATAGGCGGCGGGGCGTTTAGCATCACCAGCGCGAGTTTGACGATCAACGGACTGAACGCATCCGTTATCGTAGATCCATTCTCGTCAGCGGTAGCTTATGACGACTTTACAACGGGTGGGCCTATTAGTCAGACTGAGCCTTACTTTAGCCACGATTATTTTTCTTTCGACAACATCCTCACACCAGGAACCTCGCCGTATGTGGATAACTACGGACTGCTTTTCAGTCTTTCAGATGGTGGAGTGCTTGGGCTTTACGACTATAATGGCGTTCTTTCCTGGAATGAGTACGTAGATAATACGTGGGTGGTTGGCACCAGCACCGCCGCTGTCAAGGAAGGCGCCCCGATTCAGACAGACATTATACCGACCCCGGAGCCGTCCTCGTTGCTGTTGCTCGGGACCGGACTGTTCTTGATGGGAGGTTTTCTTTTCCGGAAACTCAGGCTAAGCGTGGTTCGAGTGGCGTAGTTTCTTAATGCGATCAGTAGACGACGGAGGGCGCGGCATCGCGCCCTCCGTTTTTTGTGCTTGAGGAAAACTGCGGTAGGGGCGACTCTCAAAATCGAGAGATGAAGCACCTGGCTCTGTGGTAAACGACGGCTCTAAATCTTCTGTAAATTGGCGAATTTTTCCATCAGTTTCTTCATGCCATGGCGGGAGAAGAGGACGGTGAGCTTGGCGTCTTCGCCGTCGCCCTCGCGCAGGAGGATCACGCCTTCGCCGTACTTCGCGTGGCGGACGCGCTGACCCTTTTTCAAGCCGGTAGCGCCACTGGGATGAGGCAGGTCCATGGCCGTGTGAGATGCTGCCGGACGGGGCAGAGAGCCAGGCTTGCCGTGTCCCGACTTGCCACCGAAGAAACGAGCGATGTTGTCGATAGAGTCGGGCGTTTCAGGCGCTCCCGGCGCGTCCGCGCTTTGACTCTTTAGAGTGGATTCCTGGTTTGATGAAGGGGCTTTGGGAGTCATCCAGGAGGCGACAAAGGGCTTGGAGGAAGAGCGATTTGCGCCCGCGCCGTAGCCCTTGGCGGGGGAGAGCGGAATTTCCTGGCTTTCATCCTCGTAGTTGAAGTGCCGGTCAGCAAAGTCGCCGGAGTGACCGTGCCCGCGGGCGGCGCCGAATCGGGAGCTCTTGCCGTAGGCGTTGGGATAGCCGGGGGTAGACCAAGCCGGGCTGCGTCCGCTGAGATTCTCGATCAACTGGCTGGGGACTTCTTCAAGAAAGCGGGAAGGAATGCTCATCTCCGGGGCATCGTTGCCGTAGCGGCGGCGATAGTGGGCGCGGGTGAGGATGAGGGAGTTCATGGCACGGGTCATGCCGACATAGCAGAGGCGGCGCTCCTCTTCGAGTTCGTCGGGGTTGTTGAGGGTGCGCGAGTGGGGGAAGAGACCCTCTTCAAGGCCAGAGAGGAAGACCAGCGGGAACTCCAGGCCTTTGGCGGCATGGAGGGTCATGAGGGTGACGCGGGCGTCAGGGTCGAACTGGTCAGTGTCAGAGGCCAGAGCCGCATTGTCGAGAAACTCGCCCAAGGTTTCGCCGCGGGTCTCAGCATCGTGGGCGGCGTTGGCCAGTTCCTTCAGGTTTTCAATGCGGCTGAAGGCCTCAGGCGAGCCTTCGGTTTCAAGAGCCTTGATGTAGCCGGTGCGGTCGAGGAGGAAACGAATCAGTTCGGGGAGAGTGGCTGCGTCGCCAGGCTTGCGGAATGCGCTTCCGTTCCCTTTTTCATCTGCCGCAATCTCTTCAGCGTCCGATTCAAAATCGGGTTCGGATTGTGCGGGGCTGCCAGCGTTCACAGTCGAGACCTTAGGCGCCTGCGCAAAAGGCGAGAAGCTGCTGCCGTCCAGCGGAGGATGATCTTCGCCGCCAAAGTCGAAGTTGGTCGCGGATTCGGCGCTGGCGGAATCGTCCGAAGAGGCTCCGAACTCGAAGCCGGTATCGGTCTCCTCCCCGGATTCAGCGCTGGCGGCGACGTCGGCCGAGAGCTTGCCGGCAAAGTCGGGGTCCATCATGGCCTGGGCGTCAAGGATGAGCTGGCGGAAAGACTCAATGGACATGATGGCGCGGGCGGAGATAAGGCGGTTAGCGATGGCTGCCGAGAGGGCGTCCCACGTGGATGCGCCGGTTTCAAGAGCCAGGCGCTCCAGGGTCTCCAAGGTGGTTTTGCCGATGCCGCGGGCCGGAGTGTTGATTACCCGTTGCAGGGCCATCGAATCGTGGGGGTTGCGGATGAGGCGCAGGTAGGCGAGCAGATCCTTGATCTCAGCGCGCTCATAAAAGCTGAAGCCGCCAACCATGGTGTAAGAAATGTTGTAGCGGCGCAGCGCCTCCTCGATCAGGCGGGACTGAGCGTTGGTGCGGTAGAGCACCGCGCAATGATCCGCTCCGCGGTTTTGGTCTTCGGTTGAGTGCGATGTGCGGAGAAACTGTTGGATGCGGTCGGCGATGAAGAGCGCCTCGTTCTCGCCGTCGGGGGCTTCATAGTAGCCGATGAGCGAACCGCCCTGGCGGTCAGTCCAGAGTTTTTTGCCCTTGCGCTGGAGATTGTTGGCAACCACGGCTCCGGCGGCTTCCAAAATAATTTGTGTTGAGCGGTAGTTCTGCTCCAGCCTGACGATGCGGGCGTTGGGGAAATCCTTCTCGAACTCCAGAATGTTGCGGATGTCAGCGCCGCGCCAGGAGTAGATGCTCTGGTCCTCGTCGCCGACAGCACACACATTCTTGGCTTCGCCGGCCAGCAACTTCATCAGCTCGTACTGGGGGCGGTTGGTGTCCTGGTACTCGTCCACCAGAAGATAGCGGTAGCGGCGCTGGTAGCGCTGGCGCACCTCGGCGGAGACTTTGAGCAGACGAACGGCTTCCAGCAGCAGGTCGTCGAAATCGAGGGCGTTGCATTTGCGCAGTTCGGCCTTGTAGCCCTGGTAGATGTGGGCGATGCGCTCGCTGTTGGGGTCTTTCGAGGCGAGGTAATACTCCTGGGGGTCGACCATGTGATTTTTGGCCCAGGAGATGCGGCCCAGAACCGTGCGCGGGGTAAGCTGCTTGGTGTCAAGCCCCATGCGGCGCATGATTTTCTTGACGATGGCCTGCTGGTCGTTTTCGTCATAAATGGCAAAAGAGCGGGTGAGGCCTTCGCCGGCGACCTTGAGAGCCTCAATGTCGCGGCGCAACATACGAACACAGAGCGAGTGAAAGGTGCAGATGAGAGGCTTGGCCAACGAAGAATGATCGAGCATCCGGTCAACGCGCTCGGCCATCTCTTTGGAGGCCTTGTTGGTGAAGGTAACGGCCAAGATGGAGTCCGGGGCGACGCCCTTTTCACGGACGAGCCAGACAATGCGGCTGGTGATGACGCGAGTCTTGCCAGAGCCCGCTCCGGCGAGGATGAGTAGTGGGCCTTCAGTGGCCTCGACGGCGGCGCGCTGTTCGGGATTCAGATTGGAGAGTTGCGGCTGCAAGATGGCGTCCAGGCGGGAAGAGTCCTGGCTCTAGTGTACCGTTCCGGGCGTCGAGAGAGCAGTGTGCTCGCCCAGCGTGCCCGCTGAGCGCGTTGACGGTTTCCTGTCACGTCGAACATTGACGAGTGTGTAGCTGCCGAGTGGCCGGTGACCCAACCACTAAGACACGGAATCGGGGCCCTCGAAACTATTTTTTCTCAGTTCTCATTCGGATATGAAGTAGCCAAAAGCCTGGCTTCTCTTTCGAAGCTGTGCAGCCAAGTTCCGAGCCGGCAACCTTGCAGTCGTAAACCCACGCGCCAAGTTGGCGGGATTGCCAACGCTCGCCGCCATCATCCGTGTAAAGCAGTTTTCCCGAGTTCTGTGGGGCCGACCTCTGCTTCGCCACAACGCCTATCGCTGGAGGCTCCACTGTAGCGTCGACTTGATCGTCGCGGCTGAAGGCAAAACCAACTTTGGAATTAAGAAAGCGAACAACGGATAACCACTTACCCGGACCCTGTATCGTCCGATCAGAATGTAAGCGCCAAGTCTTTCCACCATCAGTTGTGCGGAAAAGATGCGTACCTTCATTGTTGAAATGCCAAGTGATGAGCCATCCGTCGGACGCATCCAGAAAGAATAGGTCTTGTATATCCGCTACCCCGCTGTCGGATGGGATTTGACTGGATTTCCAGCTCCGTCCTCCATCCGTTGTCTGCAGCACATATGCCACACTGCCATTCAGATCTTCCGAGAGCTCGTTTGTTCCGGCAATCCAGCCGACATCTGGAGTGATAAAGAAGATCTTGTCTATGAACTTCACATCCGGCACCGCAGAGCGGTTCCAAGTGCGGCCACCATCTGACGTCTTGGCAAACCCACTCGCTGTTCCGTCGAACTCGCTGCCAATCCCGATCAGAGGATTGATGAACTGCATTCCCTGAATGAAATGCTCTGACAGCATTCTCCAGTGAGAGCCTGCATCGTCCGTCCGAAGTACCCAACAGGAAGCATCAGCGCTCATTCCTGAGATCCATCCGGTCTTCTCGTTGACGAAGGAAATGGAAGGCTCAGTCGCATGCATACGGCTTCTGGCGATCTCAACCCAATGCCTTCCAGCATCGCTGGACCGAACGACCGAGTAATCACCGCTTCCTTGTCCTTCGGTCGGGAAGAAATATCCCCCAGCCAGGACGGCTCCCGGTGCAACTAATCCGACGTCGCCTAGTTGGCGGACGATTTCACAGTTTCGACAGGACCCTGCGGTCCACAGGAGGTCGAACGGTGTGGATGAGGATTGCCCCAATGCGACGGGGACCATGGCGAACATGAGAACTGAGCGGAGAAACCCACGAAGCATCATACACCCTCTTCAAAGGTAAGATGAGAAATTGTACCGCTCCGTTGACGTTCGGGGCGGGTGGTCTCCCAGCTGGAGTTACTACTCGGTTAACGTCATATAGACAGCCGGTCAGAGTACAGGGGGGTGGATTCAAGGTACAAGTGCAACAATGCATCATCAAGACCAGCCATGAGATGCCGGAAGAAAGCCATGGAAAAGATGGAAAACAAAGGTCGTTTTCCACTTTCCCACGGCACTGCTACGGCTATCTATTTGAATCTGTTCACGAACTTTGTTGCACTTGTACTTTGAATGTTCCGAGATTCTGATTCGTCTTGCGACCGATAGTTATTGGGGTAAGATCTTGTCTAATTTGATCATTAAAGACAAAATGCACATTTTCTGATAGATTGAACCCATGCAGATTGTCTCCGCAACGCGCGCCAAACAGAACTTTGCCGCCCTACTCGACCAGTCCCAGCGAGAGCCGGTGCGAATCCAGCGGCACGAGCGCGATATAGCCGTGATCATTTCCGCGACGGAATATGATCGCTTGCGTCAGGACCCTTGGGCCGAGTTCAATCGCTTGTCAGCGATTGCCGCCGGGCAGGCGAAAGCCAATGGCCTGACCGAAGAGATCTTAGGCGAAATTATGGCTGATAGATGAGCGGTGCCGATCGTCTCGTCTTGGATACGAACGTAGTGCTGAGTGGTCTTCTCTTTCCAGGATCAACTCCCAGTCGCGCCTTGCTGAAGGCACAGGCCGACACGATGTTGGCGTCTGATGCAACTTTGCTGGAACTGGTCGAAGTGCTGGGGCGCGCCCGTTTTGATCGCTATATCGAGCGCAGCGTGCGGCAAAGGCTTGTGGCAGAATTTGCAAATATCTGCGAGAAGGTTCAGATCGACTTTCCGATCCGCGTCTGCCGCGATCCCAAGGACGACAAGTTTCTGGAGGTTGCCGTGCATGGCCGGGCCGATGTCATCGTGACTGGCGATGCGGATCTGTTGGCGCTGAATCCATACCGAGGGATCGCGATTCTGACGCCAGCCGAGTATTTGGGGCGGGAGTAAGGTTATACGCCGAGTTATCCTTAGGACACCATGACACCTTCCAAAAAATCTCTTCGCCGCGTGGCGGTTTTCTGCGGATCAGCAAACGGAAGCGATCCCGCATTTGTTGCCGAGGCGCGGGCGCTGGGCGCATTGATTGCCGCCGCAGGGCTGGGGCTGGTCTATGGCGGGGCCAGCGTGGGATTGATGGGCACGGTGGCCGATGCGGCGCTGGCCGGCGGGGCGGAAGTGATTGGCGTGCTGCCTACGGTGTTGACCGGCCACGAGATTGAGCATACCGGGCTGACCTCGCTCGAATTTGTGCCCACCATGCACGTGCGCAAGGCGCGCTTGGTCGAACTGGCCGATGCGTTTCTGGTATTGCCGGGCGGCTACGGCACGATGGACGAGATGGTGGAAGTGTTGACCTGGGCGCAACTCGGCCTGCACGCCAAGCCTTGCATCCTGATCAATACAGCCGGGTATTGGGATGGGCTGCTGGCTTTTCTCGATTCCGCCGTGACCGCGGGATTCGTGAAGCCGAAGAACCGGGGGCTAGTGTGCGTGGCCGCCAGTGCGAAAGAGGCAGTGAGGATGGCGGTTGGGGGTTAGGAACGCGGCATCAGGCGTGGTTGCCTTCCGAAAGCGCCGCGGCCTTCCTCGTATACTCGACTCAGCGTATGTCTACTCACCTCGACAGGATTCTGACCGCGACGCGGGCCACGGTGGCCGCGTCCAAGGCGCGTGTTCCCTTGGCGGAAGTAGAGCGGCTGGCCGCTGCTTACCAGCCACGCGGATGGGCCAGGGCTTTGCGGCAGAAGGCTGCCGCTGGGCCTGCCGTGATTGCCGAAATCAAGAAAGCATCGCCATCGAAGGGGCTGATTCGAGCGGACTTCGACGCGGCGCAGCTTGCCCGGAGCTACTTTGCCGGCGGCGCGGCGGCGCTTTCCGTGTTGACGGACGAGCCGTTTTTTCAAGGCAGCCTGCGCAACCTGGAGCTGGCCTCGGCTGCGGTTCCGCTGCCTTGCCTGCGCAAGGACTTCACGGTGGACGAGTACCAGATCGTGGAAGCGCGCGCGCACCATGGGGATGCGATTCTGCTGATTGTTGCCGCGCTTACTGACGGCGAACTCGTCCGCTTTGCTCAGACGGCCCACAGCTTTTCTCTGGATGTGCTGGTCGAGGTGCACACGGCTGCCGAGCTTGACCGCGTGCTCTCGACACTGGGTGAGACCGGCGCCGACGCCTTCGGCGTAAACAACCGCAACCTCAAGACCTTCGAGGTACGCCTCGAAACCTCGCTTGAACTGGTGGCGCGGATTCCAGCCGCCGTGGTGCGCGTGGCCGAGAGCGGTATCGCGGCGCCCGAAGATCTCGTCCGGCTGCGCGCGGCGGGTTTCGATGCCTTTCTGATTGGCGAAAGCTTGGTGCGCCAACCCGACCCCGGCGCGGCGCTGGCTGCGCTGCTGACAGGAGCAGCCGGCATCTCATGAGCATTTGGGTCAAAATCTGCGCCAACACCTCGCTGGAAGACGCGCTGCTGGCCGCTGAAGCCGGGGCAGACGCAGTAGGATTCGTCTTTGCGTCCAGCCCACGCCGGGTTACGGCGGCTGAAGTGGTTGCGATCACACCGCGCCTACCGGCAACGGTGGAGAAGATCGGCGTCTTTGTTGACGCGGCGTTGGAAGAGATCGTAACCACAGTTCGAGCCTGCGGCCTGACCGGTGTGCAACTACACTATGATGCCGACCCCGATCTGCCGGCAAAACTCCACGCGCGCCTCGGGCCGGAATTGCGCATCCTGCGCGTGATGCATTTCGCAGCGGAAACCGCCGAACAGTGCGCGACTCAGATTGCCCAGCACACACAAGACCCACACGTGGACGCAATTCTGGTGGACTCGCGCACAGCATTGGCAACAGGTGGCACTGGTGTGACCTTTGACTGGACTGCCGCGCGCAAAGTACTTTTCCAAAATGCGGAAGCGCGGAAGCGCCTGGTGGCCGCGGGCGGCCTGAATCCGGCCAACGTAGCAGAAGCCATCGCCGCGCTGCGTCCCTGGGGCGTGGATGTAGCCTCCGGAGTTGAAGCCGCGCCAGGCCGCAAGGATCCGGCCAAGGTGCGGGAGTTTGTGGCTCGGACGAGGTTCGGGAATGCCCCCTCCTGAGTTTCCTCGGCATGGAATAGCTCGTCTGCCTTAAACTGGGTGTCCTGCTATGATCTGGTAGTTATGACAGGCGGTTTGAATTTTGGCGGAAAACGCGAGTTGCTGGCGCACGGATTGTTCTGGAGTGGCGCTTCTTTCCTGCTTTCGAGGCTTCCGGCGCGAAATTCGCTCCTGGTCTTGAACTATCATCGCATTGGCAACCCCGATGAGGATCTCTTCGACCCCGGCGTTTTCTCGGCAACTGCCGATCAGTTCAACGACCAAATTTCCTTTTTGAAGCGCCACGTTTCGCTGGTAACTCTCGAAGAAGCTCTTGGTTTTATCGAAGGCACGATCAAAGAGAAGATTCGCCGCTGCCGGGTGTTGGTCACTTTTGACGACGGGTATCGGGACAACTACGACCTTGCTTATCCGATTTTGCGCTCCCATGGCGTACAAGGTGTATTTTTTCTAGCCACAGGAATGGTTGGCTCCTGCCATCTTCCCTGGTGGGACCATATTGCATATCTTGTGAAGACTGCTCAAAAACGCCAGTTCTCTCTCCACTACCCGGCTGACTTGGTGGTCGACATCGATCAGAACGGCTTGGATGAAAGTTTGCGCGCCATTCTGGCGTTATATAAGAGGCCCGATAATGCCGATCCTGCACGTTTCATTCAAGAGCTGGCGGAAGAGGCGAAAGGGGGAGACCCGCCCCAAACGCTGCGGCGCTTTCTCGATTGGACTGAAGCCCGGGAAATGATTGCCGGCGGCATGGCAATCGGCTCCCACGCGCATTCTCACCACGTGCTCAGCCAGTTGAAACCAGACCAGCAATTCAAGGAGCTATCCCAGTCCCGAGCCATTCTGAAGGAACAACTGGGCATTAAAGCCGACGCGCTTGCGTATCCGGTCGGCACCAGGACCAGCTTTACTGATCAGACGCAGGCGGCCGCGCGAGACGCGGGTTACCTCGCGGCTTTTTCGTTCTATGGCGGCACAAATTTGCCAGGGAAGATATCGCCTTACGATGTGAACCGAATCGGCATAGACGACCAAAGTTGGAGCCGGTTTCGGGTTCAAACCTCCGTTTGCAGGTTCACCGGAAAATTCTGGCCTTGATTTCTCCGCTCAAGGGGGCAGAGACTTGCGCAATCAAAGTTATAGACCACTTGCTTTCGATTCAAGAAGTTTGCGATCAAATGTCATTCGTGCATCATCGTTAATCCAGTGCAAGTGAAACACACGGCTTGCGCCTTGAGTGTTCAGTGATTGACTGAACCAAGCGGTCCACAATCAGCCCCGGCTGGATTTGCGGACGGTGGGAATATTTCAGGGCTTGTTGCGCAAGGGCTTCGTACTGCTGCTTGTCATCCCACATTCTAGATAGCGCTGCAAGCCAAGCGTCGATGGGCGCGTTCGGCTCGACAAGGATGCCGCCGGCGCCAACGGATTCAGGCAAACCACCAATCCGAGACGCAAGTACCGGAATCCCACTGACCTGAGCTTCCGTAGCACAGCGTCCCCATGCCTCCTCCCACTGGCTCGGCATCAGAAGTAGTTTCGCCTTGCCATAGAAATCCCTGACGTCAAGCTTGGATTTATGCCAACTAATATTCTTCGCTTTGCGCACCCTTTCGCTGTAGCGAACCGCTGAGTTCTGTTCCCAGCACTCGACGAAATCAAAGGGAATATCCGGGCGCTCTTCTGCCAAACGTAGGGCAATCTCGATACCCTTTTTCTCCACCGGATTCACGAATAGGACACTTTCCCGGGTGGAATGCACGCGATACTTTTCAGGCAGGACGAGCGGCGTGATTATCTCAGAGTCGATGCCAAAGTCACTGTGCAGTTTGTTTCTGGTGAACGCAGAATTGGCGATGTACCGAAGGGACGGGTGTTCGATCAAGTTACCACCCCAGAAGTTGGCGTCGCGGATGTATATGAAGACAGGGAGTCCAAGGCTGACAAAAAAATCAGAGTAGGCCCTAAGAGGGCAGGTCTGCAGCAGGACAATATCCGGCTTGAACTTGTTGATTATTGCTGGAACACCGGAAGTTCCCCAGCCCCTGAAGACTGGGTATCCGCTGAACTTATCCATCGTATAAACATCCTTGCCGCGAAGTTTCGAGGCAACACGATTTCTGATCCAAAGCCAGTCGCCGGCCCGAAGTGCTGCCAAGACACCCACCTGAAAGCCTCGCTTCCTGAGGACCATCGCAAGTGAATGGGTACTCACCTCCGAGCCCCTGTATTCCTGGGGCAGGTAATGAGAACTAGTAGCAAACAGCACGCGCATCGGTCAGAATCTCCAAGTTAGAAGGTGAAAAAGAGTTCAAGGGATCCACAAGTACCGCCTGTCATTTCATCGCGATTTTCTGATGAACTCAGGCTTCCTCAAGGAGACTGTCTGAGAATTGGGGCGCGCAACTCTCGCCATGCCCTACTTACGCAGTCCCCAAGTGCGCAACAATCCTCCCACCAGCGCCTTGGCACCCCTTAGAGCCGCCACGCGCGCATTGGAGAAATCCTTCCAATCGAAATCGAAAAATTTCATCGGCCCGCACAAAGAACGAATCCATTCCCACCAGCCGACCAAGCCCTGATCAAGATATTTTGGAAAGGCAGAGAGGTCATTCACCAGCATCATGTGGCGGAAACCAAACCTGGTGGCAACCACCGGCGCCGGCGTCTGCCCAATCAAATCCAGATAATGGATAAACCCCGTTTCAACTCCAGTATACCGGGCACAATCTCCGGTGCCACTGACTCGTGGATTCACCTCAATCAGAAGAACCCGTCCATCGCGTGAGTCCCTCTTCAACTCGATTTCACATATGCCGACAAAACCAAGCGACAACAAGAACTTGTTGCAGATCCTGTCAATCTCCTCGTCGACAACCGGCTCAACCAATGTTGCGCATCCATACAGAAGTGGGTATGCCCGCAATTCCTGGACCACACAAGCTCCAAGTCGGTGGCCATCCCGCGCATAGACTGAGAGATAGCAGTACTTCGCCGAATCCGGTCCGACAATCTCTTCCTGGGCAACGGCCTGCGGCACCAGAGCACAGACTTTTCTATAGTGAGAGATTAACTCTTCCGGGTTTTTGGCGGAAACAGTCTTGTGGCCCCGAAGAAGGTTATCGGCAGGCAGGCTCTCCCACTCTCGATGGGAACGGGGCTTCAGAAGCACTGGGAACCGAGCACTGTCGCAGAATTTCTCAAGCTCCTCGACCGTTTGCACATAGACCGACCGTGGAGATGGCAGGCCGTATTCGCGAGCAAGGGCGTACTGTCTTTCTTTCGTCGAAAGCTCTGCCTGTAGAATGCACCCACTCTCAGAGAGGATGAAATGTTCGCTTAGAACCTTCGCATAGCGTCCGATTGCGGAGACAAAAATATCAGCGGCGGCAATGAGCACAGGCTTCTCACCCATGGCCTCAACGAGAGAGAGCATAAATGCCAACCAGTTGTCGGGTTCTATGTCTGGATTAGGGCACTGGAACGACTGCCCGTATCTGGAGCGAAACCCAGGATTTTCCGGAAAGCAATCAACTCCGACGACGCGTATACCCTTCTGCTCCAGGTCTCGCATCAGATTTAGACCTGTCTGAAATACTGATGCAACCACGGCTGGTGGCCGTTGCAATTCAGCGCGGTCGCGTGAGAGCCTGAGGTTGCGCTGAAAGTTAAAATGAATTTTTTCCTCAGTCATCTCGAACCTCTAGCCCATCATTACCATGTCCATCTGAACTGAACCTTTCAGTCATCGAATTTCGCGCGCTCGCGTCCAAAGATTGCCTCTATCGCGCAACCCCACGCCCAGACCGACCGGCCCAGCAACCGCCCCTTCTGTAGTCCATATTTCTTGCAGCATCGCGCTTTCAGGCGGATTGGACCGAACGGGCCGAACTCCTTACGCGCCAGTTTAGCATGTATATTGAGTACCCTCAATTCAGCGCGGAACATCTTGCCCCATTCCAGACTGAGCTGCTGCCTGCCGCCCCGGTGGTAGACGAACAGGGGCTCGCCCAGAAAGTGAGTTTCAAGGCCTGAAGCAAGCAGGCGAATGCCCAAGTCATAATCCTCCAGAGGAACCATGCGGGGGTTGAAGCCACCGAGTTCCAGGAAGACGTCACGGCGAATCATCAGCGCCTGCGTCAGGGAGGCAGTATCGCAGAGCGCGTTCGCAACGCTTAGCCGATGCGTGTATTTGTCACCCCAATACTCTTCATGTCCTTTCGACGTCACCATTCTCGCCCCACCCCCCAAAGCCCTCACTTGTGGATGAGCTTCCAGATAGTGGATTTGGCGCTCCTGCTTGTCGGGCAACCAGCAGTCATCATCATCCAGGAAGGCAAGCCATTCGCCTTTGGCCTTCAGTGCGCCGAAGTTCCTTGCTCCCGCTACACCGAGATTTCTGGGGGTGGTGAGAATGGTGGCCAAATTCGACAGGCTCCTCAGCTTGAGATGGTTTTCGTTAGTGGAGTCGTCGTCCACCAACAGAACCTCGGCGGGCTTCACGGACTGGTTGCGGATCGACAGCAGCGCCTCGCGAACATAATCCGGCCGATTGTGATGGGGAACTACTACAGTGACCGAATCAACTGTCATATTCGATGCCCCGTTGGCTCCTGGGCATCCATTCTTGCACGCCCACTTCTAGTGCAGCATAACATACCCCTGCTACTGCCAAAGCCCCGTCGCCAAGAGGATGGCATAACTCAAACCAATGCAAAAGCCATCCATGGAGATGTTGAACACCCACTTACCACAGCATTAAACAAGTCTTGTGGGACTGTGGTCATGCCTAACGCACAGAAGCGACGCCGTGCCACTGAAGCTCCGACAAAAGCCGGGTTGCGCTCTCAACTAAACCACTCCGCAAGTCGAGTGATACGCGCTAGCTGCTGCCGCCGCCCGCCAGTAAAAGTTCATGCACTTGTTGGGATGGTCTCCGATGTCTCTTTTCGTTCCGCATCAATATTCATACGCCTAAAATCATTCTGATAAATAGGTCGCTGGAGCGCCGAATCATTCTGCGCGAATCAGCAGACCTAGAACTGTGTTTGCCGGTATGGCCATCATCTTGGGCAACATGCCAATCAAAGTGCCCAAACGAGAGCCGTCTTCCTGCTCCAGCACACGCATCAGATAAAAAAGCCCGAAAAGAACAATCAAAGAGGCGCTTCCGCCGCACAGAATGCCCCACAGCGGCGCCAATTGTATCGCAATGTAATGAGCGGTAAGCGAGGCAATCATGCTGATGAAGGTAACCTTTGTAACCTGCGACCAGGGAAGCTTCACGTTATAGAGGTGTATGCCTATAACCCACATCAACCCGACAGCCGTGACCTGCGCCGCTCCGCTGCCTATGCATGCGCCGACAGCGCCGTGAGCTGGAATGAGGTACCAGGCAACACCCATATCGACAATGCCCGCTAGCACTGTCGCGGCAATGACATAACTTTGCCGCTCCATGCTCTGCAAAAGGCTTTGCACCGGCCCAATAAAAGCTTTGGGCAAGCACAGCAGCGGAGCCAGCATGGCAACCATAGCCGCGTCCTTGTACTGGCTGCCATAGAGAAGAAGCAGCGCCGGCACCGCAAGCGCGGCGGAGATGAGGTGCAGTGGAATGGATGTCAGCGCAAGGTAACGGAATGAGGAAGCCGTGATGTCCGGCAGCCTGGACTTGTCGCGCCCGTACTGGGCAAAGATCGTCGCGCCGGCGGCCGACCCGAAAATTGATGCGCTGACAAGCAGCCTCTCAGCCATGCTGAAGGCCACGGAATAGTACGCGACCTGGCGGATATCCGCGCAGAGATGCTTCAGCAGGATAAACTCCGACCGTTCCCATACAATCAAAGCCACAATCATGCTGGCGACGCTCTGCCACGCAAAAGTCATCATCCGTTTGCGCAACCCCGCCGGTTGCACATGGTCTGTATCCCATGCGTATATGCGTTTTCTAGTTGGGAAAAAACGCACTAGAAAATCGACCAAGCGCATGGCGAGCATCGATGCGCCAACCCCGACTACGCCCCATTTCAGCACCACCGTTGCGGCGATTGCTATGAAGAAAACTAAGGTCGAAACGACAGAGGCGGGCAGGTTCGTAGACAACTCTTCCGTGGCGACGTTGGCCTGCGCCGAGATGTAGTTGACCATCGCGGGCCAGATACTGAGGACGATAAGAGCCGATGCCAGCTTGTATTCTCCGGAAGCGTCTCTGAGTACCCAGAATAAAAGGCCGGCAGTTGTCAGCGTTGCCAGGCCAGTCTGCAGCAGCAAAGTGCGGGAATAAATGTATCTTGCAGTTCCCCGGTCCCCTCCGCCGATGAACTCAGCCATGTATTTGCGCGTCGTTGCGGGAATGCCGATCCCGCCCAAGTTGCTGACCACTGACGCGATCCACGACACGTAGATGATGTAACCCATCTTCGACGGTCCGAGGGTGCGCGCAATCGCGATCGAAGTAAATATCGTAACAATAAAGCTGATTGCGTTTTCGAGGCCGTACCAGGCGGCATTCCGGGCGATGGTCCTGGTGTTTGTCATGTTGATATTAACTCTGATCCCCAAAAATATGAGTACATCATCCGTCCGCTCTACTTAATTCATGCAGCCGGCAGCATATCGTCGTGCGCCGCCGGCTGCAGTCAGAACCTCATCGCAGTCTAACCTTGTCCTTGCAGCGCAGCCTGCGCGCTCTTTGCCGTCGGCGCGTTTGGCGCCAGCGAAATGGCCTTCTTGAGATGAATTGCGGCGTTGCCTCTATCTCCTAGCTTGGAGTAAACCAATCCCAGGTGATACTGTGTTGTCGGATTATTTGGATTGACCTTGGTTGCCTCGAGCAGAAGATCGCGGGCGAACCCATAGGCTCCCTTGTGGTAGTAAGCCCACGCCAAGGTATCTGCGGAGTCCGGCGAGTTCGGCATGACTCGGCGGGCGGTTTGGGCTAAAGTCAAAGCAACATCCACATTTTCGCCGTTTTCAAGCATTCGGTAAGCCAAATTGTTGGCGGCTACTGGCTGTTCGGGCTGGATTATCAGAGCCTGCTTGTAGTAGTTCTCGGCCTTCCGAGTATCTCCGCGCAACTCTTCCAGGGTTCCAAGAATCGCAAGGGCGCCGGCACTGTTTGGATGATCCTTCGACCATTTTTCCCAGACGCCGATCGCATTTGCCGCTTGTCCATGCTGAGCTTGAACCTGAGCGTAGATCATAACCGCTTCGCCATCATCGGGATTCATCTGGAGGGCTTTCTGCGCCGCGACGGATGCCTGGTCCAGGTTTTTGTTTTGCAACTGGAACTGAGCCAGCAGGTCGTAGAAAGCGCTGTTCTTCGGGCTTTTCGCGATTTGCTGGTTGATGCGAGCCAGGGCTTGAGCGGGCTGTTTTCTGAAAATGTCGTAACTAACCAGACCGCGCAAGGCGCCAATCAAATTGGGGTCATTCTGTAAAGCTTGCTCCATCAGTGCAGCGCCTTCAGGGTATTTTTTTTGCGAAAAGCGAAGTTCGCCCAGCATGAGATGGGCCTGCGGGCTTTGCGGGGCGACGCTAATTGCGGTCTTCAGGTCAGCCTCAGCCTTGTCTGGTGAGTTATGCGCTAACTCCACCATAGCTCGCCATATATAGCCGCCAGGGAAGCGCGGAACGGCTGTAATCGTCTTCTCCGCCACATCGGCCAGCATGTTCGTGTCGCCACGCTGACTTGCAATGTGCGCAAGTTCCTCTTGTGCTTCCAAGCCGCGTGGATTGAGTTGCGCCGACTCACGAAAGCTTCTCTCTGCCAATCCGCTATCGCCCTTGGCCATGGCCGCCTTGCCTAGCCAGTACTGTAGGAAAGCGTCTTTCGGGGCATCATTCACAGCACCCTGAAGCGCATTGACCGCATCAGCCGCCTTGCCGTTGCTGAGCAATACAATTCCATTCAGCGCAACAACCTGGGGATCCTTTCCGTTCTTCTTCATCAGCCCGGATATAACAGTTTGCGCGGTTCCATAATCCTTGACTTGAAGAAGAACCCGGACATATCCCTCCAGCACAGGCACATTTTTGGGATACTTTTGAGCAAGGCTTGCAAACTCCGCTTTGGCCTTGTCAATCTGTCCGGAGTTTTTGTAGTAGATAGCCAGAATTTGCACTCCCTGCGGACTGTCCGCAAGATCGTTGGAAGCCTGACGGAGCACTTGCTCGGCCCTTGCCTGATTACCTTGCTTCAGAATAATCTCGGCCAGATATTCTCTTATACGCACATTCTTTGGATCCGTGGCGACGGCACTCCAGCATGTCTGCTCGGCATCCTGCAAACGGTTGGATTTGGAATAGAAAGCGGCGAGCATCATTTTGGCGTTCGCGGACTTAGGATCGAGCGCAATTGACTTCTTCAATTCGCCTTCAACGGAAGAACTTTGCGTTGAATCATCCACTTCAAGCAACGCCAGGGTTTCGTGAAGTGCTGCCTCGTTCGGAGCGAGTTCGAGCGCATGATGAATCTCGTCCAGCGCTACATCCTTCTGTCCCCTCTTGGCCGCAATACGGGAAAGCAAAGCGTAAACATCGGCGTTGTTCGGCTGGACCGCCATGGCTGCAGTGGCTTGCGCTTGGGCATCGTCGATTCTGTTTCCCGCAAGAAACATATTTCCCAGATCGATCCGCGCTTTCAAGTTTGAAGGCTGCAGGTTCACGGTCCTCTGGAGTTCGCCGTAAGCGGCGCTGAACGCTCCCAGATGGAGATAAGTCTGCGCCAGGGCATAATGCGCTTCGGCGAAGTTCTTATCAATTTTCAAGGCGTTGGAGAACTGAATGGCGGCTTCTCTGTCTTTGCCCTGGGCGCTATACCGCTGTCCGCTTTCCAGATATTTATGCTTGCGCACGTTAGGATCGCGGAAGCACCCAGAGAGCAAAGTGAGCGATAGAAAGAGCGTAACTACCCCAAGAACTGCACAATGCTTCAGCGGCCTCCACTTGCAATCGAAGCCGGGCTGAAATGCTTTGAATTCTCTTTCCACTTTCTTCCATCCTTTCAGGCTGTTTCTTGAACGGCGATAACTTGAAGCCATTGGCTGAACTGTGTTGCCTTTCCCTATCTCTCCAAATGCGCTTAGTCGGGGATAAATCGCGGCAGCAAGGGAACAAGCCGCATGGTGAATGTCTCGGCGCGCATTCTTGCCGCTGATGTGTTTTCACTGGGAGCGATCGGCGTAATTACCCGGACCAGCGCCCCGTCCGTGCGATTCAGCCGGATTGCATCGGCAGCCATGTAAAATTTCGCCATATATTCATTTGCCACGCTGCGTCCGTGCGCCTGGTACCAATAGATGACGAACTGTTTTGCCGCGCCGTTGGCAATAATATATTCGCCCACCCGATGCGATTTTCCGTTTGCGTCGATCAGATCAGTGTAGCTTGACGACTCGAAGATCCAGCCGGCCCCTGGCAGGCAATGCTTGGGAGAATGAATGGTCTGCCCAGTTCTCTGGGTGGGAAAATAGCCGACAAAAAGGCCAATCGGAGCATTCTGTGAGTCCAGGGTATAAATGCGCGAAAGAAAGTCTCCGGCCCCAAGAACATCACGCGTCTCCTGGTCGATTAGCTGATCGCTTCCCGTCCATCCCGCGATCATTACCGGCAACTGCGACAAGGGATCGCTGGGGGGATTCCGATCAACATCGGTGCGCATATGGAGCAGCAATACCATACCCGCAAGCAGCAGGACCGCGGTCCAGAAACGAAGGTTTCTCATATCTGCCGCCTTTTGGCCGGGAATAGGTTCATTGTGCAATGGACAACATACAGGCACACAAGCGACACCAAAAAGATGACCCAGCCGGAAAACTCGTGAAAAAAGCCCAGGGCTTTGTCTGGATCCCAGAACTGAACGCACAATCCGGTGCCGAGAATGCGCACGGCATTGGCCGCAATCGCGATCGGAATGCTGGCCAGAACAAGCGCTACTCGCCGCCAAGTGGACTTCTCCATGAAGTATCCATAAAAGACCGCCAGCGTGAACAGGCTCATCAGGGAACGGATGCCGCTGCAGGCCTCAGCCACCTCCAGTTTCATCAAAGGAAGATCGATGACGTTGCCCTCCCGAAGAACCGGCACGCCGAATAAAGGAAGCAGGCCGCTGGCCAGTTTTGAAGCCAGGATCTGCAGCGGAAACGTAATCTGGCTGAAGAGGATGGCTGGAATTGGAATGGCCAGCAACAGAACCAGCAGGGCGAAGCGCAACTCCTTCAAGAACTGCCGTCCGCCAAAGCAAAGCACGAGCCCAGCCAACAGGATAATCAGAGAAAACCGCGAGAGGAAGAGCTCGGACCCGTAAACTCCCAAGAGCAGAACGACTAGCCCCAAGGCCATCACGGCAATTCCGCTCCAGGAAGGTGCGACTTTCGTGGCGAGAAGAGTCTTCCGCTTCTCCCATATCAGATACGCCGCGAACGGGGGCACCAGAAAGCCGTGAGAAAAATCCGGTATCTGCCACCAGTCGATAACCAGTTTCACCAGCACCTGATAATAAACCGCGGCGACCAGCAGGCAGATCAGCGCTGAACCCAATGCGAAATGAGCGTATCGAGAGCGCCAATTTCTCAGGGAAGCCATTGGAGTCTGTGCGCTCTGAGCCATTCCTGCTGTCCTCAATCCTATCGATCCATACCACTCTACACTAGCAATCGGGGTGCCGAAAGTGAAACAGTTTGATTCGGGGAAATTCCCCATGAATTTCCCACTCATTGGGAATCCATCTTCCAGTGCTAGTGGAAAAAGATTTCCACTTTCCAAGCCAATTAATGGTACACTGTTTCCCAATGGGAGAGGGAAATTCTCCCTTGCTCTTTGGCACCCCCCAAAGAAGTGCGCCCTGAAGCGCATATGCTGTATAAGAATCCCATTTCTCCTCCCGTTACTCAGGTTTGGAAGCTGCATTGCTAAAGAAGAAGTGAGTTTTTGGTCCCCTTATGGCAACAATTGCAATGATCCAAAATGGGAAGCGCCAGACGAAGCCGGCCCCTCTTACCGAGACGCGGGTCCAGCGCGCGGTTGCCCGGATTGCCGAAACCGACTGCCCGGTCTTGATCCTGGGCGAACACGGCGCTGGGAAGCGATTTATTGCCGGGCAAATCCACGCGCAATCGCACCTGTCCCGTGGCGCGCTCACTGAGATTCACTGCGGCGACACCAATGAACAGACCCTGCTGACCGCTCTTTCTAGCCATGGAACTGTCTATCTGATTGAAATAACGGACCTTAGCCTTTCCCTGCAGGAACTGATCGTCGATGCTTACTTCCGTTGCGGGCAAACGCAAAACTGCCGTTTGCTGTGCGGTTCGAGCCGGGAACTTCCGGAGGAAGTCAAGTCGTGGCGCATGAGAGAGGATCTCTACTACCTCATCTCAGCCGTTACGCTCCGGATTCCCCCACTGCGCTGCAGGAAGTCCGAGATTCTCTCCATTGCTGATGCGCTTTTAACGCAGTACTCCAAACAGTTTGACCGCCCCAAGCCGGTCCTCTGCAAGGAAATCATCGAGCACCTGATGGAGTACGCCTGGCCCGGCAACCTGACCGAACTTCAGGCCGCAATCAAGACCTTCGTCGCCATCGGAGACCAGACAATTTCCCTGGCGGCCATCAAGGCCGCGGCGGCATCGGGAAGGCCAAATGAGAACCGCAGGCCATTGTTATTGAAGGAGGCTACCCGTGCCTCATCGATTCAGGTCGAACGCCAGTTGATCTCCGAAGTCCTGGTTTCAACTGGCGGCAACCGGAAACGTGCCGCGGTCGATCTGGGAATCAGCTATAAGGCACTGCTCTACAAACTCAAGCAGATTGAAACGGAAAAACCACCCGTGTCCTGCCAGAATGGAGTTGCACTATGAAAACTGGAAGCTTTCTCATTGTGGCATTTCTTGCCCCGGCGCTTTTCTGCGCCGCGCAAGACAAAATGCCGGTTGCGCAGGACACGGCCAAGCCTGCCGCGCAGGATACAGCCGCTCCGGTTGCGCAGAATGCGGCAGCGCGGACGATGTCCGACAGCTATGTCATCGGCGCGTCCGATATTGTTCTCGTTTCCGTATTGAAAGAGCCGACCTTGTCGAGCAGCTTGCTTGTCCGGCCCGATGGCATGATTTCGATACCGCTTCTCGGAGATGTCAAGGCATCCGGCAAGACGCCGCTGCAGTTGGCGGACGAAGTTACAGCGGGGCTCAAGAAGTACATACAAGATCCGAATGTCACCGTTGTTCTGAGCCAGATGAACAGCAAGAAAGTGTACATGATCGGCGAAGTTGGCAAGCCCGGTCCGGTCGATATGACTCCTGGCATGACTTTGCTTCAGGCCGTTGCCACCGCCGGCGGACTCACGCAGTTCGCCAACTCGAAGAAGATTTACATCCTGCGCACAGAAAACGGGAAACAGCAGAAGATTCCGGTGCAATACAAGCAAGCATTGAAGGGCGACGGCTCTCTCAATCTCATTTTGAATCCGGGTGATACGATTGTCGTTCCGTAGGATGGCCCAAATGAAACCAAGTCACACGCTCATGGTGATTCTATTTACCGTCTGTGCCGCTACAAGGGCGCAGGTTGTTCCCTCGGCGACGGGTCCTGGGCTGCCACTCAGCGGCACGTTGAGATATGACCTGAACTATACGCAAACCGCCCAGTTCTACGGCGGGTCCGGAGGCGATATAGATAGGAGTTTCGTGTCCGGCGAAGTAACCTATGCAAATGCCAACGCCGCCCACCCATCCAGCCTGACCTATTCTGGCGGCGATTCGTGGATCATTTCCGGCGAGTCCGAAGGAACTGGGATATTTCAACACCTCATGGTTTCACAAGGGATTGTCAGGCGCGACTGGACACTCAATCTCAGCGACGATGTGAGCTATATGCCACAAGCGCCGACCACGGGATTCTCAGGAATCCCCGGCGTGGGCAACCTGCCAGGGGAGTCCAGTGTTCCAGGCCAGACGATTCTGACACTAAACACGCGCAGCGTTTACAACGTACTCAGTCCGGCCTTTACGCATATCCTCGACCATGCGACAAATCTCAGCATCAGTGGCAGCTACGGAATTTTGCGTTTCCCTGACAATAACGGCCTGGAGGATGATTCGCTCCAGATGGGTCCGCAAGTTACCAGGCGGCTAGATGCTCTCAATTCGATTTCTGGTCAGTACGCCTATTCTCACTTCAGCTATCCTGGTTACACCGTCTCCATGGGGACTCAATCTGCGCTGTTCGGCTACCAGCGTACCTGGAGCCGGCGGCTCAAGACAAACGTTTCCGCCGGGCCTGAATGGATACAGGGTGTAGCCAGTTTGAAGGTTCCCTCTTCGACAGGGCTCACAGTGAACGCGAATGCTACCTACGACGTCAAGCCATTCTCGGTCACACTGAGCTATATTCAGGCAACCACTGGAGGCGCGGGGGTGTTGACCCAGGTTGGGGTGCACAACCAGGACGCCAACGCCGGGCTTTCGCGGCAGTTCGGAAGAGACCTCACGATTAGCGCTTCGGGTGCATACATGCGTACCCAGGGATTGCAACAGACCAGCGCGACAAACGGACAGACCGGCGTGACCAGCGGAAAGTATGGCGGAGTTTCGGCGACGAGGCGATTGGGCCGGTATTTCACCGTATTCGCAAACTACACGGCAGTTCAGCAGTCGACGAGCGCTGTGCTCCCATCGAATGCTATCAACGGGTTGTCGCAGGTGATCGGTTTCGGCCTCGGCTACTCTCCGAGGGAAATGTACTTCAAGTAAGTAACTTATCAAGGAGGCCTATGCTCGGGCATCGTGAAATGACAATGCGGGACTATGCGGATATGTTGAAGCGGCGATTCTGGCTGATTTTGACTTGCACTGTCCTCCTCCTGGGAGCCGGTATCGTCATCAGCCACATTCTGCCTCCGCAGTACGTGTCGCAGACGCTGGTGCTCATCGAGCAGCAGAAGGTTCCGGAAGACTATGTGAAGCCCGTCATCAATGAAGATCTGAACGGGCGGCTGGCATCGATGAAGGAACAGATCCTGAGCCGTTCGCGCATTGAGCCAATCGTCGAACGCTTCGGCCTCTATGCCGGTGGCAAGTACAGCATGGACGATCGCGTCGATATGGCACGGAAGGCGATTGGGATCAATCCGATCCCCTACAATCAGTCATCGCGCGGGATGCCGGGCTTCTTTATCACATTCAAGGCGCGGGACGCGCGCACGGCTCAGCAGGTGTGCGGCGAGATCACTTCACTTTTTGTCAGTGAGAATTTGAATGCGCGGGAGCAGTCGGCCGAAGGCACAACCGACTTCCTGAAGCAGCAACTCGAGGACGCGAAGAGAAATCTCGACGACCAGGACGCCAAGCTCGCGGCTTTCCAGCGCAAGTACATTGGCAGGCTTCCTGAGCAGGAATCTTCGAATTCAAACGCTCTTCAGGCGATGACGACCCAGCTAGAGGCTGCGACGCAGACGATAAACCGCCTACAGCAAAATGAGACCATCCTCGAAGCCATGATTGCTCAGCAGCCGCAAGAGTCGTCACATGGCGGTCCGGCAACGGGGGCATCCGAGGAGGGACTCAAGACTCAGCTCAAGGATGCGATCAAGCAAGAAAAGGAATTGGAGACCGTTTACACGCCCGATCATCCAGACATACTCGCGATCAAGCGCAGGATCTCCAGTCTGCAGGCGGAGATTGCCCACGCCCCTGTCGAATCGACGAAGGGGGAAACCGCCGCGAATTCTCACGATTCGCCGCAACTTCGACAGCTTAAGATTCAGCTTCGCGCCGAGCAGCAGTCCTTGGCCTCCGCCAAGCAGGAACAGGCTCGCATCGGGCAGCAAGTTCGTTCTTACGAGGCGAAGATTGAATCAAGCCCAATGGTCGAGGAAGAGTACAAACAGGTTACTCGCGACCATGAGACGGCTTTGCAGTTCTATAACACTCTGCTGACCAAGATGAATGAATCTTCGATGGCCACAGCTCTGGAACATCGCCAGCAGGGAGAACAGTTTCGCGTGATGGACGCCCCCAACCTTCCGGATTCACCAACTTTCCCGAACCACCTTCTCTTCGCGGGCGGCGGCCTTGTATCTGGCCTGATTCTGGGGTTGTTGCTTGCCGCGCTGTTCGAGTACCGCGATACTTCCCTTCGTAACGAGAGTGATATTTGGGCTTTTACCAAACTACCGACGCTGGCTGTTGTCTCCTACCTCGACGATCTGGCTCACTCCAACGTGGACCCCAAGCGTGGAAAGCTCTTTTCTCAAAAAGCCCAACCCACTGAAGGTGCGCCCGGATAACCATGTACAAATCCTTCTTTGGCCTTCGCGCCCTTCCTTTCGGAGCCAGTCCAGACCCGCGGTTTCTCTTCCTGAGACCGCAGATCAGGGAGGCGCTTGCCTGCCTGCAGTACGGCATTGCGGCACGCAAGGGCTTTGTGGTCATGACGGGAGAAGTTGGAACCGGAAAGACAACCCTGCTCAAGACCGTCCTGGGAACATTTACCAAGGGGCGTATTTCGACGGCTTTCGTATTCAATCCGTGTTTGGATGTGCTCGACTTTTTTGAATTTGTGCTCACAGACTTTGGCATTCCGCCCAGGACGCGGACGAAGTCAGGTATGCTGTTGCAACTCAATCGCTGGCTTATCGAGCGCTACCGCGATCGCCATTTGTGCGCCATTGTGATTGATGAAGCACAGAATCTCTCCTGGGAACTTCTCGAAGAGATTCGTTTGCTTACCAATCTCGAGACCTCATCGGAGAAGCTGGTGCAGATTGTCCTTTCTGGCCAGCCCGAACTCGAAGAAAAGCTCTACCACCCAAGCTTGCGCCAGCTTCGCCAGAGGGTTTCCCTGTGGTGCAGAACGCAACCGCTGAACAGCGAAGAGACACATGCTTACATCGAAGAAAGGTTGCGCATCGCCGGAGCTACCCAGCCGGTCTTCTTACCCGAGGCGGCAGAACTTGTCCATCGCTACTCGGAAGGAATTCCCCGCATCATCAATCTTCTCTGCGAGCAGGCCTTGATCAATGCATATGTTGAACAGGTCAAGCCGATTCCAGCGTACATTGTTGAGTCGGTCGGTCTGGAACTCGATCTCGTTCAGCATCCTTTTAAGATCTCGTTCACCGCAATGCAAAGGTTAACGGAGCATACTCCGCAAATTAACAGGTCCAACACCACCCAGCCCACCGTGGATTGCCCCGATTCTCTGGAGGAACGTGAAAAATGAGCCGTATATACGAAGCGCTTCAAAGAGCCGATCTTGAGCGGAAAGAAGCACAAGAAATGGAAGTCCCAAAAATTGCCGAGCCCTTTATTGCTCCCGGCGCCGAGGAACTGCCGCCGGTTGAGGACGAAGTCAACCTGGATAATATTGCTCTGCATCCGTGGAATCCATCACTTTCCTCCCTTCCAACGCTCGGAGACCGCGGCGAAAGCATCGAGCAGTTTCGCGGCCTCCGATCACAGATCTACCAGTTTCGCGATCAGGGTCCGCTCAAGACGATTCTTGTCAGCAGCGGAATGCCTGCGGAAGGCAAGACGTTTGTCGTGGCAAATCTGGCAATGAGTCTGGCTCGCAATGAGAACAATCGCATTCTACTTATCGACGCCGACCTGCGCGGTCCCTCACTCCACTCCATCCTCGGCGCCCCCAAGACGCCTGGGGTCACGGAGTATCTCGCAGGGGAAGCGGAGATACAAGACATCTTGCAGTGCAACCAGAATCGCCGCATAATTCAAGATGGCGCCGTCCGCAACATTCCAAATCTCACCTTTATCCCCGCTGGCGCAGGTGGCGACAACTCTTCTGAACTTGCCGCTAATCATCGTATTGAAAAACTGGTAGCAGCCCTTGCGCCGCATTTCGACTGGATACTGATCGACACTCCGCCAGCCCTCGCGTTTGCGGATGCAATCGATATGGCCCACGCCGCCGATGCTGTGTTGCTTGTTGCTCGTGGAGCAACCACGACTTTCGATGTCGCGCAACGTGTGCAGGCGGCCTTCAGCAACTCGCGCATCCTCGGCTTCGTGCTGAATGCGGTTAAGAACGCCCCGCGCAACGCCTCTTACTATTACGGTTACTACTACGGCGAGCATGAAGATGGCAGCAAGACGAAGGGGCGAAAGGATAAACGGCGGTAAGGATGATCAGAATTTTTAATGTTTATTATCCAACGCGGACTCTGGTGCTGCTCTTCTGCGAGGTCTTTCTCGTGGGCGGCTCATTTCTGCTGGCTACTACTAGCATCATGGGGCCGGATACATACATTGTTCTGATCTATGAGAATGGCTTGCTGAAGATCGCTGGCATTACCATTTTCACTCTGCTTCTTACTTATTACTTTGACCTGTATGGTCCGCGGCGCATCCAGCAAGGTTGGGAAATATATTTTCGTCTGCTGCTCGTTCTCAGCGTTCTATCTTTTGTTCTTGCTGGACTCGTTTATCTTTTCCCGGATTTTGGCATCGGCCCTTCTATTTTTGCCATTGGCGTCTCTTTTCTTTCAATCTTTCTCGTTTTCTGGCGTTGGGCCTATGAACGGATCATTGGCCTTCCTATCTTCCGCGAGCGCGTCTATGTTCTGGGTTGCGGCAAGTATGCTCGCACCGTTGTTGAGCTACTGCAGGGCACGCGCGATGCCGGCATGGAAGTCGTTGGCTGGAAAGGCGAAAGCGAGGCCCATGGACAGCTTGATCGCTTCGCCGCGGAACTTCGCGCCTTTCGCGGCCCGAAGCCCGGCATTGATCGCGTCATCGTTGCCATGGAAGAACGCCGCGGAGCAATGCCTGTGCGAGAACTGCTTGACCTTCGCCTCTGCGGAGTTGTTATTGAGAATTCCAGCACGCTCATGGAGCGGCTTTCAGACAGATTGCCGTTGGATGGACTCAATCCGAGCACCCTCATCTTTACTGAGGGCTTCCACATGAGCACATTGCAACAGCTATTCAGGCGCCTGCTTTCTCTGACAGTCTCCTTTATTGCGCTGGTGATCTGCCTGCCCTTCATTCCCTTGATTATTCTTGCGGTGCGCCTCTCCTCGCCGGGCCCCATCTTTTTCAGCCAGAGTCGTGTCGGACAGCGTGGGCGCTTGTTTACCGTTTACAAGTTTCGCACCATGCGGAAGGACGCTGAGGCGCAGGGAGCGGTGTGGGCGGCCAAGGACGATCCGCGTGTTACTCCGATTGGCAGGTTCATGCGAAACACGCGGCTCGACGAGATTCCGCAGCTCTGGAACGTCCTGCGCGGAGACATGGCCTTTGTCGGTCCTCGTCCGGAGCGCCCCGAGTTCGTGCAATGGCTTAGTCGGGAGATTCCCTTCTACGACTTGCGGCACATGATTCGCCCGGGGATTACCGGTTGGGCGCAGGTGCGCTATCGTTATGGCGCAAGCCTGGAGGAGACCAAGCGGAAGCTCGAATACGATCTCTACTACGTCAAGCACCAGTCCATAGGCCTTGACCTACTCATCATGTTTGAGACAATCAAGACAATCATTCTGCGCCGGGGCGCCCAATGAGAGATGTTTTCTGGTTGTCGATGATCGGCATCCTCTATACCTACGTGGGGTACCCCATAGTGATGTGGGTGCTCGCGTGGCTGCGGCCACAGCCCTGGGCAGTCAATCCGATTTTTCCCAGCGTGAGCGTTGTGCTCGCGGTGCATAACGGCGCATCTCTGCTTCCGCGCAAGATTGAGCACCTGCTTGGCCTTGACTACCCCAACATCAAAGAGATCATCCTCGTTTCGGACGGCTCAACCGACGGCACGGCGGAATTGCTTGCTCGCGAGCGTCATCCGCGTCTCACTACCATCATTCTTGATGAGCACAGGGGCAAGGCGGTTGCTCTCAATGCCGGCGTTGCGAAGGCCACAGCGGAGGTAATTCTCTTCGTGGATATCCGGCCGGAGATTGCTCCGGGCGCGATTCAGCAACTGGTCAGCAATTTCGCTGATCCGACGGTTGGCTGCGTGGCCGGCGAACTCATTCTGCGCAGCGAAGCCCACGATGCAGCCTCCGCAGCCGTCAGCGGGGGCTATTGGCGTTATGAAAAGTGGATTCGGACTTGCGAGTCTATTTGCGGTTCCCCGGTCGGCGTCTATGGCGGCTTTTACGCGATTCGGCGCGAACTCGCCGTGCCGCAGCCGGAGGGAATCATTCTGGATGATATGTTCCAGCCGCTTTCGATCATCCGCGAGGGCTACCGTTCAGTTCTCGATGCGCAGGCCTACGTCTTCGACACGTGGCCACCGAAGATTAGAGCGGAGTTTCATCGCAAGGTGCGCACGCTGGCCGGTAACTTCCAGCTCTTCCGCCTTGCGCCGTGGATGCTGACCCCGCGGAATCCAGTTCTCTTTCGACTTGTCTCGCACAAGGTCATGCGCCTCATAGTGCCTTACCTGCTGGTTCTGTTGCTTATCTCCACATTGACGCTTTCGGGCGGATCGCTCCTCTACGCGGCATTCGCCGCTTTCCAGATTTTCTGCTGGACCGTTGCCCTTGCCGGCCTGCGCTACAGGATTCCCGTTCTGCATCGTCTCGCGGCTCCGGCCAGCGCGCTGTTGGTACTCCAGGCGGCCGCCGTCGTCGGGCTTTACCGATTTCTCTTCACGCGAGGCCCGCTTTGGAAGATATGGACTCTTCAAGAGCCGGGAGAGAGAGCTACAACTCCTGAAACAGCGAACTCCGCGTCGCCGAAACCCTTAGCGCCTGCAGCGGGAAATCGCCGGGCGTAGAATTCCCTTGTAGGATTCACCATTGTGAGAGGAGCATCAAACCGTTATGAATCACTTGAGGGTGTTGTTCATTTCCATACTGGGAATCGGAGCCATGGTGACCGGCTACGGTCTTCACAACCACATCGTCAAGGTGAAGGCGGCGAGGATGGACCATGTCGTCGCGCCAGCAGCCTACTTTCCCCCAGGTTCCACCTGGACACAGGATGTGAGTCATGCGCCCCTCGATCCTCAGTCCTCCGCCATCATCGACTGGCTCGCGGGTGCGGGCGGTTGGGGAAACAACAATCGAATGCAGGTCGACTTCAGTCTCCGAGTCATCCAGGCCGACGCCACAACTCCGCAAGTTCCCTTCCGCAAGGGTCCGGGGTTTTACACCGCTGATTCCGATGTGGTTTCCACCATTCCACTTCCGCCCGGAGGCGGCCTGGAAGGGCAGCCAGGCTATCAATGTCCTTCCAGTGATGACGATTGCCACCTCATCGTCGTCGATCGCAGCCACGGAAAACTCTTCGAAGCCTATCAGGCTAACTATGCACAAGGTGATCTTTCGGCAAACTTTCTTGCGGTTTGGGATCTGAACCGCGTGTATCCGCAGACAGGACGCGGCGATCAGTGCACTAGCGCCGACTCCGCCGGCTTCCCGATTACTCCGCTGCTCTTCAATGCCGACGAACTCGCTACGGGAAGAATCAACCACGCCATTCGCTTCATTCTTCCTAATCCGCGGATTCGCGCGCACGTCTTTGTACATCCAGCCACGCATGCCGGTGCTCCGCGCGGGCCAATTGACGCCCCCCCGATAGGCGCCCGCTTCCGTCTGAAGGCGTCGTTTGATATGTCTAAGCTGACGCCCGCGGCGCAGGTCGTTGCGCGCGCCATGCAGAAATACGGAATGTTCCTTTCGGACGGGGGCAATGTCGCCCTTACGGCCCAGAGCGACAAAGATACTCGAGCAAAATACGCCGACATGGATTTCGGTCCCCACGATTTGCTGGATCTGAAGGTAACCGACTTTGAAGTCGTCGATATGGGAACGCCAATCCGGTTGACCGATGACTGCGTTCGGAATCGGTGATGCGGGGAGGACGCACCTATGCCCACCTTAATTAACGTTTCGGATGGGCCTTACCGGTTATGTGCATCCGTGAGTTCACGTTCCAACGCGCCTAACCCTTCACGCATCGTGTATCTTAGCGCAGTTCTCCAGTTGCTATAGAGGGAAGGCATTGCCGTTGAAGGACTTTTTCCTAAAGGAAAAGCCCTTCAACACGGTGGCTGACGCTCCACATGAGCTGGAGAACTGCTTTAATAATAGTGTTTGACGTCTATTCAGGCTCCTCATAAAATTGGCTAATGACTCGTTTGATAGCCAAGGGATCCAGAATTCCCTATCTCGATGGGTTGCGTGCATGTTCCATCCTGTTAGTTTTGTTGGGCCATACAATCACTTCCAACCCATGGCTCGAGACGAAATGGTATTTGAAGATATTTCTAGCAAACTCTCACCTTGGTGTTCGCATCTTCTTCGTTCTGAGTGGTTTTCTTATTACCACGCTCCTGCTCAACGAGCAAGACGCAACAGGCCGTATCTCGATTCGCGGGTTCTACGAGCGCCGGATCGCCAGAATATTTCCGGCATTTTATCTCTATGTCGCAGTCATAGGCGTCTTCACAGCCTTACACGTGATGCAGGTTCCATTGGCGTCTTTTGTTGCTGCCGGTACATATACTTGGAATTTCTTTTGCCTTCGCCCAGGCGGGCATGGAGATCCAAGCGGTGTATTCGTTCACATTTGGACGCTCTCCAACGAAGAGCAGTTTTATCTAATTTGGCCAAGCCTTCTGGTCTATCTCGGCAGGCGCTGGACTTTGCGCCTGGCGGTGGTTTGCGTTGCGCTTTTACCCCTGATGCGTTGGGGCGCATTTTTCCTGCTCCCCGAGGGCTCTCTGCGCTACGGGGTTCTGTTCCAAACCGGGCAGGACATGATTCTGTGGGGCTGTTTGGGCGCATTCGCTGTTCATTACGGCCTGCTTGACCGCCTGCTCGCACACCGCTTTCGTTTCGTCAATCCCCTGGTCTGCGGGCTGATCGTCTTCGGCTTGGGAGGGCTAATTGTTGCTCACTTGCTTACTGGCTTTGCGTTCTATTTGCTTCCTACACTGGAGTGCATCTCTACGCTGCTTCTAATGTTCTGGCTGCTCTCCGGCGAGGGAGGCTTGCTGCGTCGTGCTCTGGAGACCTGGCCCGTGGTACAGCTGGGACTGATTTCTTACAGCCTTTACATCTGGCAGCAACCGTTCACGATGTGGCCTGGAATGAGTTGGCTGCCCTTTCCTTGGAACGCCATTTTTCCGGTGATCGTAGCCGCCCTCAGTTACAAACTGGTGGAGGTACCTCTGCGTAAGCTGATCCGGGGCTGGTTCTCGCAACCGCAACCGGAATAGAGAGTGATTTCGGGAGTCTGAGCCCTTGGCAAAGGCAGAAATACGGTACGTTTCTGTCGAACGGCGGCTGTATTGCCCTCATCGCTTAGTGTGGCAAAGAGTCGATGGCGAAATACGGTGGCTTGGACTTCGGCCCTCACGATTTGCAAGACCTAGGAACTTGTTGAAATAGTAACTTGGGGTAGTGAGTTTCGCCCTCAGGAGCTAAAGCCCTCACTGATTTTGCGGCATTTATGCACGGGCTAAAGCCCGTACCCTTCATCGTCTCGGACTTTTTCAACAAGCTCCTAGAGATTCCAGCTTTGAAGCCACCAATTAAGGAACGCCAATCGTGTTGACCGATCACAGTGTGCGAATCTGCCGCGGCAGAAAGTTGCGCCGAGTTGATATGAAGATATTGTTACAGAAGACAGGGAGTGTTTTCTGATGGAAATCCGGAACCGGATAGCCCAACGAAACTCTTCCGGACAAGGCGCTGTCGCTTCGATCTCGATCAACAAAAGGAGCACTGCTGCTATGATTTTCTGGTCAGCTCCTTGAGATTCTGATCAATAAGGACGGGCGCTAAGGGGGGAAGATGGAAAAAACCCAGTACGGCTTGATGAATTTCTTGCGGGGTACTCGCTGCAGCCAGCCCGTGAAGCCGCGCATCTCTTTTCTGAAGATTTCTTTTATGCTCTTCGGCGTCGTCCTTTTGGTGAGCGCGTATTGTAAGCTATCTGCACTCAGTTCGCGGGAGCTATGGTTGGACGAAACCTACTCCGCATTCATGGCGCATTTACCCTTTGCCGAACTCCTTCGGCATGCAGCTGGGGAGTATAACCCTCCGCTCTACTATGTACTCCTATGGGCGTGGGTTCGAATTGCCGGCGATGCGCAAGCCCAACTCAGGCTCTTCAGTGTTGTACTCAATATTTTTAGCATGTTGGGGATGTGTGTTTTGGCTCGGAGGGTACTAGGCGTCCGCTTTGGCGTCTTGGCAGCATCCCTTTTCGCCTTTTCGCCGATGCTATTTGTATACTCCCTGGAAGTGCGGAATTATATGCTCTTCATTGTTGTTTTCGTTCTCCTTTTGATTGTGCATTGGGCGGTCGCCGTTGAGCGGAGAGAGGAGAAATGGCTTGTCGCCGCTTACGGCATATTGGCAGCCTTGTTATTTTATATAAACTACATCGGGGTATTTATTCTCCTTGGACTCTGTGTTCACTGGATGATCGCTTCCGGTTTCGTCCGGGGCCGTGTGATGAGACTCTGTGCGGTCGGAATACTAATAATCCTGTTTATTTCTCCGGGAATCCCAGCGCTGCTCGAACGGAACGCCCTGAAGGCTCAACTGGGCCAAGCCCTGGAACTCAGCCATCAAAATCCCACAGCTCTCTCTTTTGGAGTTGCCAAACAAAGCTCAGTCAAACCCTCGGAAATGAAGGATCTAGCAAAGAGTGCGGCCGCGATGGCTGGATTTTACCCTGCTCCATCATCTCTTCTCCTTTTACTCTGCGCAATTCCACTTGCTGTTGCCCTGGCAGGCGCCGGATTTCTTGGACTCGCGAAGGGCGACGAGGTTTGCCGGCTATTTGGAGTGGTTATGTTGGCGGTAGGGATAGGCGTGGTTGCGCTGCACCTTTATGCCACGCGCTATTTGCTGGTTCTGGTTCCCCTTCTCGTTCTAGCCGTCGCTCGTGCCGTCCAATATGGGGCAGCGAAGCCACGGTGGCGGGTTCCCATCCTGGCGGTCGGAACATTGATTCTCTGCTTGTATGCCGCTGGCTTCTTTCGTCAGGCATACATGCAGCACGGGCACCCATGGCAGAATCTTGTCTGCGTTGTTCAACAGAACTACCGTCCTGGGGATTTGGTTATTTTTGATGTCCTGTACTCGCAGGTATCTTTCGACTATTTTGCCCGGGGCGCGCACTTCCAGCCGCAGGAAAGCGGATTCCCAATTTCTATCTACGACTGGTGGGACAAGCAGCGGAACAAGGCTTGGGGCGGCCCTGTGGTCACGCAGTCCGACCTTGATCAATTTGTCTCAAACCTCTCAGCATCAAGATCGAAGACACTGTGGCTGGTCTTGTACGAAACTTATTACTACGACCCGCATGATGCGCTCTTGGGAAGGATTCGCGAACTGGGCGAAGCCACCGAATTTCACCTTCCATCAGATCCGGACACTCCTGATTCGAAGGAAAGTCTCCGCCTTATTCGTATCTCCATAAACTAG
>Ga0224531_1000043_pt1 | contig 80728 bp, 78 predicted proteins | sample CBST100metaG_FD_179876 | JGI IMG/M metagenome (GOLD analysis project Ga0224531, IMG submission 179876) | Peat soil microbial communities from Stordalen Mire, Sweden - C.B.S.T100 | ecosystem: Environmental > Terrestrial > Soil > Wetlands > Peat | place: Sweden: Norrbotten County, Stordalen Mire...
TCGTTGTTTGTCTGGGACACCTGTTGAATGGTTGAGACTGCATTCACTGTGTTGACGATCTGAGGTTTCGTGTAGCGCATGTGATTTTCCTTTCGACGGTTCAAATTTCCGTGCCAGACAAGTTCAACTTACGACCCGGCTGAAACGGATCCTGCTTGGCAAGAAGGCACTTGGCTGAGTCCGGCGATCGATGCGAGCTCTGGGCACAGTCCTTGATGGGCGCAGCTTCTTAACCAGATTTCGAAGAAAACGACTCTCATGACCCCTGGCCACTCATGAACATCCCTTCCGCTTGTGACCAAATCGAGTGCTTGTGCGAAGCTGGCCTGCTTGATCATCCCTAGCCGCGCAATAATCGGATCGGAGAACAGGTTCATGAGCGTTGAACGTGCATTCATGAGAGCGACGGGAGGCGTTCTGGAGAGGTAGGCCTTCTGCCTCCTTTCCAGGATCTCCGCCGGGACAATGGTTGCGAGCGCTCTTCGCATAAGCGAGCGCCGCCTTCCCGGGCGGACAAGCTGCTCTCGAGGAATCAGCGTGAGAAATCGGAGCAGATCACGATCAAGATACGGATATCGGTACTCAAAGCGAGTCAGAACACCCGGAGAGCGGTGCGGAAGTGCTTCGATGGTAGAGAAAGAGACTCGCTCACTGCTTAGCTGCGAAGGACGGCCACTCAAAGGCGTTCTTCTCAAGGTACTTCGTTGCGCAATTTGCATCGCAATCTGCCGTAGCCGCTCGTCAATCCAGGAGGGAAATTCCCCACCGGACAGTTGCGGACGATAGAGGTTGCGCAGAAAGCCGAAGGCGCCCAGAATGTTGTGCGCGATTGGCGCGCGCTGGTAGATTGACCATTCCATTGCCTGTCTGAAGAACCTGAGGAGTTGGAATGAGTGAAGGAGGTCCGCTAACTCGGGCATGGGCGTTGGAACACCGCCTAGAACCTCATCTCCGCCGTTGCCCGCCAGAATTACCCGATACCCTCTTTCTCCGATCGCCTTGACGAGAGTCCGTTCCTGCTCGATTGTCACGCTGTCCGCACCTGGCAGCAGGTAACATCCCTGGGATAAGTCACAGGGCTCAAATGTTCGATTCAACATTGAAGTCTGAAGATGAATGCCTGCCTTGCTTCTTCTTGTTTCGGTGATAGAGAAATACGGCTTCTCATTCCAGCCTGGCTCCGACGAATCGTAATACGAAATGGTATCAAGCAAATCGCTCGAGCTAGCGCCTTGAGATTGGCGGATGTGGTCCGACATGCAAACAATCGATGTCGAATCCATGCCGCCGCTGAGTTCGGCAAGGATCGGTGCGCCCGGGCCGGTACGGCGCTCGACGGCCTGCTGGAAGAGCGCGAGAAAGTGTTCCTCGTACTCTGCGTCTGACCGATAGCGAATCTGAGTGCCTGCGCCCCATTTCCAGTGCGCATGCTTGGTGAATGCATGATCTCGAAAAGCAAGGTAGTGGCCGGGCGGCACCGCAGAGATGTCTTGGTACGGCGTGAGTTCTCTTGCCGGCCGTCCCGAGAGAAAGCACGCAGCGAACTGTTCTTCCAGCCGGTATTGCTCACGATGGGCAAAGAAGGTATCAAGATGCGTAGCCCAACGAAGGGTGCCCATTTCATTGTGAAAATAGAGGGTCCGGGTTCCGGCGTGGTCGCGCGCAAGATAAAGGACTTGATCTGTTGCAGACCACAGCGCTAGCGCCCAATCTCCCGTGAAGCGCGCGAAGCATTCCGCGCCCCAGCGCTCAAATGCTCGAAGGACGATGAGCGGGTCGGAAGCGTCTGAGTTACCGATTGCCAATTCGTCTTTCAGTTCTATGTAATTGTCGATTCGCCCGTCGAACAACAAAACGTTGCCGAGAGGATCGGATGCGGGCTGCGAATCGAGTTGCGAGCGCTGATGTGTGCAATAGGCTTGGAAACACATTCCAAGATTGGCGAATGCATGGATGCGTGTTCCGTCGGGCGCATAACGCTCTGTCGCCGAGGCAAATTGGAGCAATTCTGCCGGTTCTACTCGCTGCCCGAAGGGTCTGCGTATTCCAAAGATGATGCTCATGGATCTCACCTAGCAACGTTCGAGTACGCTATAGATTTGCTGTACGTAGGGCTTGTCGTTCACGACCCTTCCGTCGACTTCAACCCAGGCATGGGACTTAAACGGAAATACCTGAGCGCCGATCGAGAGCCGTGCGTCCCAGCCGCAGCGTCTCAGCAGGATGGTTGCCGCAGCGGAGCGCTGCAGGCAAAGTACAGGTCTCACGTAGAAAACACATGCCAAGTCCACCGCGTGGCAGATTGCTTCAACCTCGGGTCTCGTCTCAGCCACTCTTCCTGCAACTGTTTGGTCTCGGACCAGGGAATGAACTGCCTGGAGCGACCGAAAACGCATCAGCAAATCGACTCTGACTAGGAGTGCATAGCTTCGAACGAAAAGGCGCCTGTTCATCGGAATGCCTCCGTGGGGATGTCGATACCGAGTTCATTCGATAGAAAGGCGATTCTCCGGGCGAGTGCATCGACCCGTTCGGAAAGCGGAAGGACAGCGGAATGCCCTCGCTCAGAGCCATAGTCGATGAGAATTGGATTCGTTTGGGACGCCCGATCCCTGAGCCGCGCGGTCATCTTGCGGGCGTGCGCCGGATCGCATTGAGTGTCTTTGTCACCAGTGACGAACAGAGTTGCCGGATAATCGACCTCTTCGCGGACGCGATGGTAAGGAGAATACGCGTGGAGAGCATGAAAATCGTCAGGATCAGCGACGGTCCCGTATTCTTGCCGCCATTTGCTGGCATCACCGAATCGTTCGTAGCGCAGCATATCGAGGATCGGACCCAGGCACAGGACTGCGCGGAACAGGTCCGGTCTTTGCGTCATAGCTGCGGCAACGAGCAAGCCTGAGTTCGAACCGCCGAAGATCGCAAGCCGTTCAGGCTTGGTAAGCCCGCTCGCGCACAGCCATTCTGCCGCGGCTAGAAAATCGTCGTAGGCGACCTGCCTGCGCCGTCCGCGGGCCGCTTCGTGCCACTCGTTTCCGAACTCCGCGCCGCCGCGAATACACGGGAGCGCGAACACGCAACCCAGTTCCAGCATCACCGACACCAGGACGGAGAACCGCGGGGACATAGAAATGCCGAATCCGCCGTAGCCGGTCAAAAGGACTGGATGACACTCTTCCGCCACGAACGGTTCGAGAACGACCAGCCATATTGGGATCGCTGTTCCGTCTTTCGAGGGATAGACCGTTCTCCTGACCGAATGGCGGTGCTCGTTGCGGCGGAGAGGCTGCAGCACCAACGGAACGAAGGAGCGATAGCCCTCCCGCCACTCGACAATCGACGGAGGTTCGCAGAATGACTCATGCGAAAAGAACAGGGCATCGCTCTCGTTGGTGTAAGAGCGCAACATCCCGAACGAGCCTTCCGGGTGATTTGGGAGAGTTCCGAGGAACCTTCCGGTCCATGCCCAGGAGTGGATGATCGTCTTCAATTCGACTTGGTACGAGAGATATAGACGGTCCTTGGCCAAGCAAAGGTTTCCAATCGGCGCTTTCCAGGCCGGAACCAAGAGTGATCGTTCGCTTCCGTCCTGGTTCAATTCGAGAATGCGCTCGTTGTGAGTGCCGGTCGAGCAGACCGTGTAAATCCGCCCCCGGTACAAGAACGGACCATAGGGCGCTGGCTTGTCTTGAAAGACCAGGCGCCAGAGGTTATCCGCTCTGCGGGGTGCAACATACAGGTCAACTCCCACCCCATTGCTCGAGTCATGGACGAAGACTGCTCCGAGGTTCTCATCGTCTGCAATCAGGACCAGCCGGCTGCGTTCAGTCCGCGGCAGCGATATCAGAACGCGGTCGAGGCCAGCAGAATCTCCAAAGCTGTGGTAGCGGATCTGGTGCGGCAGCTTTGCCGAAGCCGGAGTTTCAGATTCGCGGCAATAATAGAATCCTGAATTGTCGGAGGAGAAAGACAGCCCTCTGCTCAAACCCGCAGAAAGACAGTCTTCGAGAGTCCGTTCATTCTCCACATCCACAAAATGGAGTTCTTCCGTGCGCTCACCGCCATGCTTGAGGGAGTAGGCGAGCAAACGTCCGTCCTCTGAAATGCGATGAATCCTGACAGCCGCATGCGGCCCTTGTTTCGACGGATCGACCAGAACTCGCTCTGCGCCGGATTCGAGATCTCTGACGTAGATGCACGCTTGCTGCTGATCGCTCATTCTTCGACGGAAGAACACGTAGCTGCCAACCTGTGCAGGCTGGTCAAGGATCTCCACATTCAAGTATTCGCTCACCCGCGATCGAAGCATGTTCAGGGTGGGAAGTTTAGAGAAATAGCGATCATGAACTCGCATCTGTTCGCTGATCCATTCTTCGGTCTGGTCTGAATTGCGGTCTTCAAGCCAGCGATAGGGATCGGCAACCTCCACACCGTGCAGGATGTCGATGGTGGACCCGGGTTTAAGTGTGCCTACCGGCATAGTGCCTCCATAAATTCAGGTGCGCGAGCCGCACGGTTCATGTGCCGGGCCAAACTTCTGGCATGGGCCTGAAAGCCACGATCATGACGCTGAGGGGATCGGAGCCAGTCGCCTCGGCCATAGAGATATGTGGCAACGGCCAGTAACGGAGCCAGGGCGAATGCGCGGTCAATCTGAGGTCCGGACAGCAAGTCCAACCACTTTTTTCTGTATTGCGCCCTGAGGATGGGAAGCCATGCTTTGGCATGTTCTCCCTCTCGCGTCAAATGCGCCGCCAGGTGTTCAAACGTCACAAGCGGGTTGCCTATCGCGCCTTCAGCCCAGTCGATGAAAACCGAGCGAGTCCCATCGAAGAGGACATTGCCGGGATTGATGTCGATGTGTATCAGTGTGTCGGGTATCTCGAGATCCAGCATGCGGAGGCAAGCGTCGTTGAGGGTGGTTCGCAAATCGCGAAGCTGCGTCTTGTCGAGGGGCGGCGCCTTTGCTGACAGCTGCTCTTCCATTGCCTCCTCGATATAATCGATTAGCTCCTCCAAGTTTGACTGGAGCACCACGAAGGACTGATCGGTGCAGCCAGCATTCAAGAGGACCTTGGTGTGGAGGACGCTCTGCTTCTGCAGGGCTGAAAGTGCATCAACGGCCCGTAGGAGCGCGCGTAGATTCATGCACTCACGAATTGCCGAGCCGGCGTCCTCCATAACCCAGGCGTTCCAGTCCTCGCGCGCCGCGACAAGCGGCGGTAAGAAATGCGGGAAGTATTGAGCGAGGGTCCTTGTGATTGAGAACTCGTGAGCATTTGGGAAGCCCGTGGCCTTAAACCAGTAGCAACACCCTTCTCGCGTTCCGAAACGAATGAGAGCGAAGTTGCCCCCCGCCTGCAATTGCCGAACGTCACCATTGAACCGTACGACACGATCAGGAACGCTTGCCTGAATCCACTGCTGAACCTCGTCGATCCACCCAAGCCGGGAGAAGAGAAGAGCAGTTTTGCCACCATCGAGAATGTTCATGATGTGCATCCGCTCCTCGTCGCTCAGCGAGGTTGCGTCAATATCGTCAGGATGAACTGCGCCGAATCCTTGATCCGCATAGCGCCAGTTGGGCGTGAGAACTTCAATGACCGCACATGGCCGGAAAACCGAACCACCTGGAAGTACATCGAGAACGATTGTCTGGATACTCCATGTGGACTGGATGAGGCGATTCAGTTGCTCTACCGGGCGTTGCCAGCGCGGAATTCCAACCGATGGGAGCACCGTGATTCCGGAAGCCACACTCGCCAATATCCGCCGGAACTGCGGAAGGATGAATGCTAATCGGAAGTCCGTCTGATCGATCATGTGTAACTCCGCTGTTTGTGCGCTGTTGTTACTAAAGGCTGACCAGTTGCTTCGACTTCAGCTGTTCCATGAACTCCTCGACGTCCTTGGCGACGACCAACTCGTCGGTTCCAGTGTCGTGAGCCAGTTCTGAGATAATTGCGGCGACTTGCAAGCCCTGCAGCAAGCGTTCCCATACGTAGGCTCCGGCGGGGCTCAGAGTTGTAATGGTATTGCGAGGGATATCGAGAATGACCGCACCATCGTGGTCAATGATCGAGTGGAGATGAGCCGGTGTGGTGACCATGTTTTGTGTCTCCAAAAATGAACTTTGCCCAAGGTGTCGGCAAGGCGAAGATATCCTCACATCTCAGTTCGCACCAGAGGCGTGTGCTGAGAGTTCATGCAAAGCGATCCAGATGGGAAGAGTGGATGGTTCTCAGATGAGCCGGGGAGTTCGCCATTTATGTAAATGGCCGCCGGTGTTTCCATGAGCACAAGCACTGTTCGTCCAACCGTGCGGTGAGTCTGACAGTTCTCATCCTCGGATTCAACAGAAACCGGTTCGCAGGAGGCGACAAAATGAAAAGGGCGACGTTGTCCCCGTGGCCAACCAGCGCGACAAATAACGAATGTCGTTTGTCAATCCTGTGAAGTTCTCTTCTTATCACTGCGGATACCTGCGCGCTCCTTGCGACCCCATTCCGATGGGGACTCGTGCAAGTGGTTCTTGAAGAACCGGTTGAAATCCTGCACTCGGTTATAACCGAGGGTCGTCGCAACCACACCGACCTTGGTGGGCGGAAAGATACTCAGCATCCAACGGGAGAAGCTCAAGCGGACCTCGACTTGGTACTGCGCCATGGTCAGCTTGTACTCGCCTGTAAACGTGCGCTCGAGTGTACGCATCTCGATCCCGAGTTCTTTCGCTATGGTCGCCATCCGCAGTTGGACGTTGCCGTGAGAAGCAAGGATGAAGTGATGCACAATTCGGGCGGGGCTCTTCAGAAGAACCGCAGATGAGTCGGCTCCTGGCAAGGCTCTCAGTGCCCGGATCTCGGCAATGACATCTTTCTCGATTGGCGACCAGGTGCCGGTTGAGGCGCTTATCACGGCTGTTCCCTCCGGGCAGAAGACGAGCAAGTCGGCGATACCGATAAGAGTAAAGATGGCCGGCTCAAGAACTGAGGAAGACTCACCACTGAATCTCCGCACAGTAGATGCACCAATGAAATGGGCGTTTTCCATGAGACGGCTTCTTGCAGGCATCAGTTTTCTTCACTTCTAAAGGGAGCGCAGAATCCGAACCTTGCACTGGCGAGGATGGAACTTCCGCCAATATAGGCAGGAGAATACGGCCTCATGGAAACGTCAATCGCGGCCTTAGGTCTGTTGCTTATGCGAAACAAGAACAATTTGATCATGCTGAATTGTCGAGACACGGGTTAGAGTTGTGTCACTTCGTCGCAAGTAATCGCGGAGGAGCGACATGCTGGCAGGAAGCGATTTCAGATGGTTGCTCGATCGTCTCGAGCCGATGCGCATGAGAATTGTGCTCGGATTAGTGTGCGTGTCCTCCGCGGGTGTTGCCGCGACCATTGATCCTCTGATGATGCGCAGTTTGATCGACCAGGCTCTGCCGCAAGGCGACCTGCGATTTGCAATGGAGTTGGCCGGCGGGATCGGCCTTTGCTATTTCGGCAGATCCGCTCTCTATACGATGGGCTCGCTTGTCAATTTCTCCATCGCCCAGCACTGCATCCGCGATCTGCGCATTGCTCTCCTCGATCAGATGAACCGGCTTTCGGCCGACTATCACGAGCAGACGCCGACAGGCGAGAAACTGACTCGGATCGAACACGATGTCGACGAGATCGCCAATCTGGGCGCGGAAACCGCCAATCAGAGTCTAAGAGCCGTCCTTTTCTTCGTGCTCAACCTGGCGATGATGGCCAGGTTGAATCTGACCATGACTCTGGCCGTTTTGCCACTCATGCCGCTATTCGCCATCATCCAGCGACGGTTCAGCGTTTTATTGAAAACGAGGGCTGATGAGGCGCGCAGCGAAGTGGGCGTGGCAACCAGCATGTTGAACGAGCACCTTGCAGCAGTTCCGCAGATTCAGCTTCTCGGCGCCGAGGAGACATCCGCGCATCAGGCTCGATCCTTGTGGGAGGGAATGCTGCGGGCGCAGTGGGTTCAACGGCGCACGCAAGTGGGGTTCAGCCTTTCGGTCGGCGCGATCCTGGTTGCGGCCATTCTGGTTGTGCTCGCTCTTGGCAGCGCGAAGGTAGTTGCCGGCACCCTGACTATCGGTGGCTTGGTGGCGTTCTACGCTTATAGCACACGGGTGTTTGATCCGATCAGCTCGGCGATGGACCTTTATGCACGTCTCCAGACGGTTGGAGCAAGTATTCGCCGGGTACGCGAACTGCTTGTGCTTGAGCCCAGCGTACGGGACACCGGAACAATACGCTTCAACTCACCCCAACTGCATCGCGGCTTCAAGATCAAGGATGTGTCCTTCGCGTATGGAGGAAAGCCCGCACTGCGGAACATCATGCTTCGGATTGATCCGGGGGAACGGCTTGCAATCATCGGTGCGAGCGGATCGGGCAAGAGCACCTTAGCTCGCCTTCTTGTGCGCGCCGCCGAACCTGAAGCCGGTTGCATCTTCCTCGAGGAGCAGCCTCTCGCGTGCTACACGTTGGCCTCTCTGCGCGAAACGGTTAGATTTGTCCCGCAGCACCCAGTGCTCTTTCAAGGGACGATCCGGGAGAACCTGCTGTATGGCAATCCTCTGGCGACGACCGCAGACATGCTCCGGACCATCGAGGCAGTCCAGCTTGCGCCTGTGCTCAAGGCACTCCCTCACGGCCTGGACACTCCGCTCGGACCGGGAGCAGCCGGCCTTTCGGGTGGAGAACGCCAAAGGCTGGCCATAGCCCGTTCGCTGTTAAGGGAGTCGGCTGCACTCATTCTGGATGAAGCGACTTCGGCCTTGGATGCTCCAACAGAATGTGCTGTGTTTGCATCACTTGCAGAATTACGTCCACATCGGACGCTCATTGTGATCTCACACCACATCAGTTCACTTACATGGGTAGACCGCTTCGCTCTGCTTGATCAGGGGAGAATTGCCGCAATAGGAGATCACTCTATGCTGTATGCGCAGTCGGCTCTGTATCGCACATTGTTCGACGCTTCAGCGCACGACGGAACGTAAGCAGAATTTCTTCGGTCTTGTGTGGCTCCGCTGGGCTTTCTGAGTCATGGCATTGGTGTCCGGCATTCCCTGATCCGAGAATACCGGTTCCGTTGAGGGCACATGCTCCAGGTACGACTGGATCGACCAGTCCAACACGAGCCGGATATAAGCCTCACTGTCATGCCAGGGAAGCACAGCTCCTCCAGCCTGCACCTGTTCATGGATAATCTGTCTGTCCTACTCGGGCGCATGGCGAAAGCGAGCTTCGCCAACTCGCGGAGCTCAGTTATCTTTTCCGAGCCGCGCCTCTCCTCGCCGGGAAGCCGCCTTCCAGGGTTGGAATCGTGACACCGTGCGCTTATCGCGTTAGTGGGCCGTCTGTCGAGTGACAAAATGTTCGTCCTCAAGTGCAGCTAACTCATTAATTTTCTGCTCCTTGAGATTTGAACTGAAAAATCATCCTGCCCCAGCTGCTGGGTTTTCTATCAGTGCTGGTTGAGAATAGAAAGTTTTCATCCTCAACCAACCGGAGCGGCAAACTGGTTGCGAACGGAGTCTCCGAGAGGTAAGGGTTGATACCGTAAACCTGGAATTCAGCGGATGCTGATCGGCGAAGCCTTGGTGACTTCACGGCACCTTTCTACCGTGAGGCGGTGAGCGACTATTCGCTTTCGTTGTCGTCTCCCTATTTTTTCTCTCCGCGTGCTGATTTTGGGCGAACCAATGGCAGGAAGATGTCGTCGACGAACTCCGCAATGACGGCATTGGGAACGGGTTTTAAGGTCATCAGGACCTCGTGCCGCAACAAATCAACAAGCAACGACGCAATCCGAGGCGTCAGCTTGCTTCGATCAATCTCACCACGATCTGCTCCTCGTGCAAGCACAACATCGAACTGGCTGTGATCGCCCTGAAGCAAACTCTTCCTCAGATCGGCCATGCTGGTGTTCGTCTCCGAGAAATATTCACTCATTTGCAAAGAGAAGAAGACTGCGATCAGCGCGCGATCTTTTGAGAGTTGTTGCAGCAAAGCAATCAGATCGCCACGCATATTTCCTGTGTTTGTGATATTCACAGGATGTTTAAGCATGATGTGCCGTATCGCTGCGATTGCGAGATCGGCGCGATTCTGCCAGCGGCGATAGAGCACCGGCCGGCTTGTGTGCGCGCGCGCCGCCACAGCCTCCATCGTAAAGCTTGCGTAACCGCCGCCGAGCAACTCGCTCCAGGCCGCATCCAGCACTGCATCTTCAAGCGCCTTGCCGCGCCGCCGTTCGACTGTATGGTTTTTCATCTCACTTCGCCTAGATACATAATTGTACCCTATTGACACCTGCTGGCGCACGTGGTTAGATACATTCATGTACCTAACGAGATCGATACTCGCAATGGCACCGAATGAATTCTTGGGGCAACGCCTGGATCGGGAAGCTGCAAAACCTGCCACTGACGGCCGACCGGAGCAGAACAAACTTGCCACCAGGCACACACCTGCATGGGCGTTAGGACTTCTTCTCTTCGTGGGAATGCCCATGCTTGCACAAGGGCAGGAAGGGGGAAACGCAATGCCTGCTTCAACGGCGACCCAGCTTCCACTGTCAAGCCGTTCTCCGATGGGTGTTACAGCCCAACAAGCAGCACAACCGGTGGGTGCGTCAAGCGTCAATGTCATCACACCGTCTCTTCAGATTCAGGCACCCTATTCGGGGAGTGTAAGAGATCCCACGGCCGCGGATGAAATTCGTCTCTCATTGACGGAAGCTATCCGCCGAGGGCTGCAGTTCAACCTTGGAGAGGTGAATGCATCTTTTGCGGTGCGCCAGGCGCGCGCGCAACGCGGCTCCGCTCTTAGCCAACTGCTGCCGCATATGAGCAGCAGTATAAGTGAAACCGAAGCGAAGCTGAGCATGCAGGCAGAAGGGATGAGTGCCAGTACTTTAGGCAGTTTGGGTGCATCAATACCGGCCACAGTCGGGCCGTATCACTACTACTCGCTGCAGGGCAATCTATCGGCGAGCGCCCTGGATTTGACAAGCCTATACAACTATCGCAGCGCGAGCATGAATGCCAATGCGTCTGCGCTCACTGCACGTGACGCGCGAGAACTGGTTATCTTCGCCGTTGCGGGAAGTTATATGCAGATTCTCCGCGCACAGGCCCAGGTGCTCGCACAAACCGACCAGGTTCAATACGCGCAAGTTCTATACGATCAAGCGCGGGCGCAATCAGAGGCGGGCACGAAGGCGGAAATCGATGCTTTGCGAATCCTCGTGCAACTGCAAACGGAACAGCAACGGCTGAGGTCCGAAGAAAGCGATAGGAAGAAACAGTCCTTCGCTTTTGCGCGGCTGATCGGACTTCCCGTGAATGCGCGGATCACCTTTACAAGCATCCTCAATGAGGATGCTACAGCACCGCTCGGCGTGGAACAGGCGGTTCAACAGGCACTGGCTCGGCGGCAAGATCTACAAGCACAGGAAGCACAGGTCCGTGCCGCCGAAGCCACAGTAAAGGCAGCCCATGCGGAGCATATGCCGACCGCATCTATTAAGGGCTACTACGGCTTGCAGGGAATCAATCCAGACCAAGGGCGCAGTGTGTTTTCAGCCACGGCGAACATAAGCGTTCCAGTATTTGAAGGCGGCCGTATTCGCGCCGACGTGGAGCAGGCCAAAGCGGTGCTCGATCAACGCCGCGCCGAGTTGGATGATCAGCGCGGCGCGATAGAACTACAAGTTCGGAGCACCTGCGATGACCTTGTAGTTGCCACTACGCAGGTACAGGTTGCGAAGAACAATCGTGAACTGGCGTTGAAAATTCTCAAACAATCCCAGGACCGCTTTACTTCCGGCGCGACAGATTCTGTAGAGGTTATCCAGTCGCAGAAAACACTTGGCGCAGCCCTGGACGACTACGTCTCCGCGCTCTATGCAGCGAATCTTGCTCGTATCAGTCTGGCTCGCGCCATGGGCGATGCGGAGCAACAGATTCCGGCACTTCTAAAGGACAAGTGACATGACCGACCAGAAACAGCAGGCGACCCCAGACAATGAAAATCCGACTTCCGGTATGGATGCTACAGACAGGTCGGCCGAACAGATGGACTCCGACGGAAAGCAAACTCTGCGCTTTTCGATCATCGGCATTGCCGTTACGGTTCTCCTCGCTACCGGCATTCTGTTTTATCTGCATTCACGGGGATATGAAGAGACCGACGACGCTCAGGTCGATGCACATCTTGCCCCTATCGCTTCGCGGGTCGATGGGACTGTTCGTGCTGTCTATGTGGAAGACAATACCTACGTAAAAGCCGGGCAACCACTCGCCGATCTCGATGCCGCAGACAGCCAGGTTGCACTGCAACGGGCGCAAGCAAAGTATGACCAGGCTGTAGGCCAGCAGCAAGCTCAGAATCCGAATGTTCCGGCGACGCAGGTTAACAATGCAACGAACATGGATACGCAGGCTTTCGAGGTGCAGAACGCAAGAGCAGCACTCGCATCCGCAGAGCACGATGCGGACAATGCTGCGGCCATGCTAAGCCAATCTGAGGCCAATAATGCACGAGCGCAGGCGGACTACCAACGTTACAAAGTCTTGTACGAAAAGCGTGAGGTCTCGCGCGCAGATTATGACAATTACGCCGCAACCGCGGCGGCACAAGCGGCAGCCGTTGAAGGCTACCGATCCTTGCTCGCGTCTGCAAGAAATACAATCGATCAGCGCAAGGCGCTGGTAGCTGAGCAGAAAAGTAAATTGTCGCAGTACCAGCGCAATGCGCCACGGCTGCTGGCCATTCAACAATCCAACAATCTCTCCCAGGCGGCCAACGCCGAGGCATTGAGGGCCGATCTTGCGCAAGCGCATCTCAATCTGCAATATGTTCACATTACCGCGCCAGTCTCGGGTTACACCACACAGAGGAGCGTAGAGGTAGGAAGCCGCATCAGCGCAGGTCAACAGCTCTTAATGATCGCGCAAACGGACGACCTTTGGGTGACAGCCAATTTCAAGGAAACTCAGCTTGCACACATGCGCGTCGGCCAGTCCGTTTCGATCCATGTCGATGCGCTGAAACGCACTTTCAGCGGGACAGTGGAGAGTATGCCCACCATTACTGGAAGTCGTTCCAGCGTCCTGCCTCCCCAAAATGCGACTGGGAACTATGTAAAAGTTGTCCAGCGCTTGCCCATGCGAATTCGCTTCAACAAAGGCCAGCAAGGACTCGAACAGTTATGTCCTGGAATGTCCGTCGAGCCGACCGTACATCTCAATTAGTGCTGCCTGCGAGGCAGAAAGGATGAGTCGATGAACGGCAAGACGCCAGCGACACAACATGTTTACAACCCTTGGCTGATCGCAATTACGGTGACGCTCGCGACGTTTATGCAGGTGCTCGATAGTTCTATCGCGAACATCGCCCTACCACATATCGCCGGCTCAGTAGGAGCGAGCACACAAGAGAGCACATGGGTTCTAACGAGCTACCTCGTATCCAGTGCTATTATTCTTCCTCTCAGCGGGTGGCTTACCACCGTCATGGGACGTAAGCGATTCTACATGATATGTGTCGCAGTCTTTACTGCCAGTTCCGTGCTTTGCGGACTGGCGACTAGCCTGCCTATGCTCATCCTCTTTCGGGTTCTTCAGGGCATTGGTGGTGGCGGTTTGCAACCTTGTGAACAAGCTATCTTAGCAGACACTTTTTCCGTAAAGCAGCGATGTATGGCCTTTGCCATTTATGGTATGGCAGCCCTTGTCGCGCCTGCCATGGGTCCCACAATCGGCGGTTGGATCACAGACAACTATAGCTGGCACTGGATCTTTTTCATCAATGTGCCGATTGGTCTGCTTTCGCTGTTTATGACGCAGAGGGTGGTCCATGATCCTTCATGGATAAGGAAGGAAAGATCGGGCGGCATAAAGACGGATTACGTCGGCATTGGCCTCATCGTAGTGGGCGTAGGCTTCCTTCAGTACGTCTTGGACAAGGGGCAGGAAGCTGACTGGTTCGGGTCGCACATCATCACTACGTGCTCCATTATTGCTGCCACTGCGCTCATTGCTCTGGTCATACGAGAATGGACCCACGACAACCCCATTATCGATTTGAAGCTGCTCCGGAAAAGGAACTTCGCGACCGCGATTCTCTTCAGCTTCGTACTGGGTTTGGTGATAAACGGAGCAACTATTCTCATCCCTCAATTTCTACAGAACACCATGGGCTACACCGCCGAACGTGCGGGTATGGCACTCATGCCAGGAGGCATCGTCATGATGATACTGATGCCAATAGCAGCCATTGCGGCCACTCGTATTGACCATCGTCTATGCATGGCTTTTGGTTTCGCCGCGCTGGCTCTCGGCATATATCACCTTACCTCCATCGACCTCGATGTAACTTTTAAGCAAGTTCAACTTCTACGGGTGATCCAGATGATAGGTCTCCCCTTCATCTTCGTGAACATCACGACAATGAGCTACGTCGGCGTTCCACGGGAGAAAAACAACCAAGTCTCAGGATTAAGTAATTTCTCCCGAAACATAGGTGGCGCTATCGGTATATCCATTCTCAATACTTTCATGTTTCGTCAATCGCAGATTCAACGCACGAATCTCACAATCAACACGAACCGCTCCAATCCATTCTTTGAGCATCTACTTGCGAGCACCACACGCGGTTTCGCTGCTACCGGGTCTCACGGCATCGATGCGTCGAGAAAAGCGCTTGCGCAGATTTCCTCAATGATCGACCGCCAGGCAAGTGTACTTGGCTATATCAATTCGTTCTGGCTGATGGCGGTCGTGGTTGCCTGTATGGTTCCTCTTGTCTTCATCCTCAAGAAGCCTGGTAAGGTTGACGAGGCATTCATCTCAGACGCTCAATAGCTTGGTGCAGATAAGCATGAGTAATATCCAAGCAATCAGCAGTCCGCAAACTTCGAGGTAAGACCAATCCTCTCGTTGGAAATCGCTATTGCTGACAACCTCAGAGGCGGACAAATATTCGCCATGAACCGGCTGCCGGTGCATTTACGAGCGCTGCCATGCCGATCTCGCGTTCTGCGCAAATGTTTGGAACGAAATCGGTGGCCGTCCTGTAATCCGCTGAACTTCTGTTGTGAGTTGCGCCTCGGCGCCATTGGCAATGGCGCGATCAAGCGAAGCCAACAGGACTGCAAATTCTTTCGGGATTCCGCCTTTTTCAAAGTTGCGGGCCAGTTCCTCTTCCGTGAGCGGTTGATGATGGACGGGATAGCCGACAATAGAGGTCATGATAGTCGCAACGTCGGAGTAGCTGAGTAAATCCGGCCCTGTGAGCACCGTATCGCCGGACGGAAAGATCTGGCTCGTCAGCGCTTCGGCAGCCACCGCCGCGATGTCGCCCGCGTCAATGAACGGGATCTTTCCGCTCCCGGTTGCAGAGAAGATCAAGCCATGTTGCCGAATTGTCTCTCTGTGTTGTTGCTCTGAGAAGTTCTGCATGAACCAGGAGGGCCGCAGCACCACCCAGGAAGGTGCGTGTTGGTGAAGATATTGGTGCACCTTTCCAAAGGCCGGAGCTCCCTCCGGCACGAGCGACGAACTGAGAAAGACCAGGCGTTGTACGCCGGCATTGAGCGCTTGATCGATAAAGGGTTGCATGATCTTGAGGCAGTCGGCTACGCCCAAGGGGGCCAAAAGATAGACGCTCTCAATGTTCTCCAGCGCAGAAGCGAAGGTCGAGGGATCGAACCAGTCAAAGAAGGTCTGGCCCAGTTGGGGATGGCGAGAAGCGATGCGAGTCCGCACGTTGCGCGTCGCAAGTTGTGCGGCAATGCGGCTCCCTGTTTTTCCTGTTCCCCCGGTAAGCAGGATGGATTCGAACATTTAGTTGCTCCCCTGTCCTGTCGAACGTCCGGCACCCATCGCTTCCAGGACAACCAGAGGATTCCAGTAATCCCGATAATGAACGATGTGGCCATCGCGAAGCGTGATGACGGAGATGTACTGCTGGTTATAGGGCTTTCCTGTGTGTGTGGCCACTCCTTCGCAACTGGTCTCAAGCACAAATCCATCCGGTGTCGGGTGAATCACTGGAGGCGCGAACCGCTCAATCTGCAGGTGGCCACTCACTTCTTCCATGTATTTCGCAATGGTGGGTTTGCCATCCAGACGCTTGATCGAACCGGGAGGAGCATACGGGAATTCCATGATCGCGTCCTCGGCCAGCATGTCGATGAAGCTGATGGCGTCGGCGGCGAGCCGATCACCCATGCAGAGTCGCAGGCCCTCTGCGAAGTGTTTCATCGTTTTGTTTTCTGCCATATCCTTTACCTCCAAGGATGGAACGGATGCGTATCGCCCTAATGTGAATTAAGTGTATAGTTGGGATTGGATGAAACGCAACCGTTCCGACGTGAATAACGCGAAAAAACGGAGCCCGGCTGGCGCGGCTGTGATGCAGCCTCGCGTCACGGAATCCCTCACGCGCGCCTTGTTTGTGGAGTGGGCGCGCCATGGGTACGCAGCTCTCAGTCTTGAGGCAGTGGCAAAACGGGCAGGAGTTGGGAAGGCCGCGTTATACCGCCGATGGCCATCGAAATTCGCCATGGTTGTGGAGCGGCTGGAGTCCGTGGGATTGGACATCACCGAGGTTGCCGACACAGGATCGCTTCGGGAAGATCTCCTCGCGAATCTGCGCTCACTCAGAAGCGCTTTGCGCCACCGCATTGTGCGGCAGATTCTCGCCGATCTTCACGCGGAGATGTCTCGCAATTCCCCACTGGCAGAGCGGGTACGGAGCCGTTTACAAATTGAACGGCGGAATCGCGGGAAAGGCATTTATGAACGGGCGATTGCACGCGGCGAACTGGTATCCGGCATTGATTTCGAACTTCTCAATGATCTGGGGGCTGCCACCCTCTATTGGCGTCAAGTCGTTACCGGAGCGAAGACAGACGACAACTATTTGAACTCGCTGGCAGAGATCATTTTGGCGAGCGTGTGCCATACTCAATAATCTTTCTCTCAGCTGTTGATCGGTGATAACAGAGCGACGGAGACATAACGGATGCCCACGAAGAGTGACTCGAAGTTTCGAGAAGACAGGAGAACGGAATGATCCTGAAACTTTATGCAAGGTTCTTCACCAACGACACAGACAAATCGCTGAAGCTTCTCCAGGTGATCCTCGGTAGAGAGCCCGACTACCGCTTCACCATGGGCGATCTGGAAATCACAGGCATTGGCGATATATGCCTGGTGTGCGGAACCGATCAGGCACTCGCGCCCTATCGCGACTCGAAGGGTCCGTTCATCGTGGATGACCTGGACGCCACACGAGAAGAACTGATCAGGCTAGGTGCGACGATCACACGCAATCAATTCCAAGCGGAGACCGGAAGCGTGTTCTTCGCGAGGCACCCGGACGGAACAGAGGTCGAATATGTGCAATGGAAGCCTGACCTTGTCGAGCGTTTTATTTCCCACTAACAAAATCGACCATGTCCCCTGCTGCAGAAAGAACAGATGAGCGTGGATATGCGAAAGTGACTAGGTCGGTCCGGATGATCGTGCAAGCTTTTCGTCAGAGTCATTAGGAACGCGACATGCGTTTTCATAGCGGTTCACGAGGTTGAACCAGCTCAGCATCAGAATCAGTTTCCGCGTGTCATCGACACCCCAGCGCTCAATGGCTGCGCCGAGCAAACCCTCTGCAAGGGTGGCGCGTTCCGCGATGTCGTCCGCCATCCGCGCAATTAAAACGATCTCCGAATCTATTCCGGTGACTGGGCAGTCATTGGTCAGCGCCTCCACTTCAGTTTGTGAAAGCCCACAATTGAGCGCTATACGAGTGGAAGCATGTACAGCATAAATGCAGTGCAAACGCACGGCGGTTCGCAATATCATTGCTTCCCGCAATCTGGCGTTGGCAGCGGGGCAGGCGAAGACCGCCTTCATGAGCGCAATCGCTGGGTCTGCGAGATCGCCCGCCGCTGCCAGCGCGACTGCTCCATTGAGCGTCTTGTCGCGATTGAAATCGTCTCCAAAGGCGGCTCGCGCCTCTTCGGCGGTTGGCACCGGCAAACAAATATCGGTCATTGCTCTCCCTGGTGGATTCGACATAGTGTGAAACAGAACACGATCCATGTGGCGTCTTGCACAAACGGGTGATCCGAAATCCTTTATCCTCCTTGTTTGCCATTCGAACTGTTCCTTATTGCTCAGCCATCACGGGGTATGCCGATGGACACTGAGCTGAATCGAGCTTTCTACCAAAGGCGGATCGGATTATGGAGCGAGTGGTTACAGAGTCAGACAGGTGCTTTCATGCCGATAACGCAAATCTTGATCGATTTTAGTAGATGGCTCTGGCAGCCACGGCCTGCAAAATACAGAAACACATCCCATTCTCTTCAAAGCTCGATCTGGATTTCCTTATTACTCACCATCATGCTGTGCGGCAGAGCCGAAGAGGCGCAAGAAGTTCCTCGCAGTGTTGACAAGCCTTGGATCGCGCCAGACAAACAGTGGCAGAGTCAAGAGCGATTCAGCAGTGCAAAGGCGGAAACTCCTATCGACGCGGGGCATACTTACTCTCTAGCGGAACTGGTTGATCTAGCGGAGAGCTCGAATCCGCAGACCCGTTCCGCATGGGAGTCGGCAAAGATCCGTGCCGCTGATCTAAGGATTGCCAAGAGTGAACTTTATCCCGCCCTCACCGGAGTAATGTTGGGCCAGACAGATCGCCAAAGGCTGCTGCTGGATACGACCTATGCGCGGCAGACGATCGGCCTCTATCAACCCACACTCGAAGTCAGCTATCTTCTCCTGGACTTCGGCGGTCGCGCTGGACGCATCAAGGAGGCGCGCCAGCAACTGCTGCAAGCAGACTACGCCTTCAATGCAAACCATCTGGCCGTGTTCTACGAAGTGACACACAGCTACCTGAAGCTATTGGAAGCACTTGGGCAGCGACATGCGGCAGAGCTCGACGTAGAGGACGCACAGACGGTGCAATCGTCGATCGAAGACAAGCTGAAGGACGGACTTGCAACATTGCCGAATGTACTGCAAGCACGGGCGGAGACCGCGCATGCACAGTACACACTCTCCTCCGTCGAGGGCAAGGTCGATGTTGCGCGAGGAGAGTTGCTGTCCACTGTTGGGAGTTCACCGCTACAGCCACTGGAGGTGGAGGATCTTGACAGCCTGCAACAGCCTGAGGAGCAGGGACAAGGGGCGCAAGCGTATGTGGAGCGAGGGCTTGGTCAAAGACCAGAGATAGGCGAGGAGCTTGCCAAAGAGGCTGAAGCGCGCGCCAAAGTGGGCGAGATGCGTTCAGCCTACTTTCCCTCAATCTCCTTCAAGGGCGAAGGAGGAGAAGGACGGGCCTACGCACAGCAGGATCTGCTTCCAGGGGTGTACTTCGGGCCGGCTGAGGTGTGGAAGGTGCAGGTAGGCCTTCGCTGGACATTGTTTGACGGCCTCGCTCGTGAGGCCAGGGTTGCAGAGGCCCACGCGGAAGAGCAACGAGCGCGCGCCGATGCGCAGCAGATGCGGAATCTGGTCGAGCTTCAAATCTGGACTGCCTTTATCGATCTGAGAACCGCATTGAAGCAGCGGGACGCAGCTACTGCTTCGCTCCATGCCGCAGAAGTCTCATACGATGCGACCGTCGATTCGCTGAAGGCCGGGTTGAGCACAACATTGGATCTCGTCAGCGCGCAGCGTAATCTTGCTCAAGCCCGGAGCAATGACGTGACCGCCAAGACCAATGTTCTCGAGCAGGTGGCAAAACTCGCCTATCGCACGGGCGATCTGCTGAACAAACCGATCCCGGGAAAGGTCATTCCATGAAGCGAAACCAACGGACAACGCAGGTTTCCGGATGGGTTGCTGGTCTTGCCGTGTTTTCGGCTGCGCTCGCTGGTTGTGGTCACTCGCCTTCGTTCAATGTGCTCGGCTCCTTCTTTCCGGGATGGATACTGGCCGTGCTTGTAGGCGTCGTGGCTACATTGTGTATTCATTTATTGTTCGAAAAACTGGATTGGGAACGCAGCTTGGCGGCGTTGCCATTGTTCTACCTGAGTACGACGGTATTGGTGTCGTCATTCGTTTGGCTAATCGCATTCGATTGAGGGAATGGCTATGTTGGAAGCGCCGAAGAACGAGGACGTGCAGAACCCATCTGAGCCGCAAGCGCAGGCAGGACAGGATGCCGGCAGAGAGACTTGGGTCGATGCTGGCGTAAGGAGGCGTGGCTGGTTGCTCACGGGTAGCGTTGCGCTTGCGGCGCTACTGATATTATGCCTCGCGGTACATCGGTCGGTGGTCAATCCTCGCACCGACGATGCGGAGATTCTGGCGAACTTCATCGGCGTTGCGCCCCAGGTAGAAGGGCAGGTCAGCGTGATGAGCGTTGCCGACAACCAGTATGTTCATGCGGGCGATCTACTCTTTTCCATCGACGACCGGCCGTATCAATATGCACTCGCTCAGGCGCTCTCGGATCAAGCGGCACTGGAAGGGCAGATTGAAGATCGTCGCCGTCAGATTCGCTCTCAGTTCGACGAGGCTCATTCCGCGGACGCCTCCGTCGCGAGTAGCACTCATACAAGAGAGGCCACCCGAGCCGACGTCGGAGGAGCGGAGGCGGAGGTTCTCAAGGGGGAGAACAACGTCCGCAAGCTGAATGCTGAACTCGAGTACGCTGACGATCATCTGCATAGGCTGGAACCGCTGCTGGAAAAGATGTATGTGACGGTAGATCAGGTTGATAAAGCAAGGTCGGAGGTGAAGCAGAAGGCGAAAGAAGTAGCGCAGGCTGAGAATCAAGTAGCTCAACTACGCAAGCAGGTCGCAAGCTCCGACCAACACTTTCAGCAGACCGTCTCCGATGTGTCGGTGCGCGAGCAGCAACGCAATCAGGCATATCACGCAATCGCCATTTTGGATCCGTTGACCGCGCAGCGCGAACAGCGAGCGGCCGCGGTTCGGCAGGCACAATATAACCTCAACAACTGTCGCATCCATGCTCCCTTCGATGGTTACGTAAACAACCTGAACACCGCGCAGGGAGCCTATGTTCACGTCGGCACACAGCTCTTTACGTTGATCGATGCCCGGCAATGGTGGGCGACCGCAAACTTCCGCGAGACGCAACTGGCGAACGTAGCACCAGGATCGGCGGCTGAAGTATTTCTTCTTAGCCAGGGTGGAACGCTTCTGCATGGTACGGTCACGAGCATCGGATACGGCGTTTCACCCGACCCGAGCGTCGGCTCGCTTGCCCCCGGCCTGCCGTCTATCACGCGCACACTTAGTTGGGTTCATCTTGCCACGCGGTACCCGGTTCGCATTCGCATTGACGCTCCTCCTCCGGGCATGCTTCGCGTTGGCCAGTCCGTGGTAGCGGTGATCCATCCCGACGTTAGGCGAGACCATTGAGCACGCCGCTGCTGGCGCAATCCGACATACGTCTGCCTGCGTGGAAGGTTTCGTTGGATACATCCTCCGCGGGCTGGTTCCTTCGCTTCTTCAAGCAGGAACTGTCAAACTATCCTGGCCGTCTGACGACGGTTGCCCATCTGTTGGTCGGGTCTACTGTCGTCATGCTTCTCATCATGTACTGGCAGATTCCTGGAGGCGCACTCGCAGCCTACTACTGCGCCAACCTGACGCGGAACTCTTTGGAGTTATCCAGGGATTCGGCGTTGAAGACCATCCTTGCATTTGTCTGCGGCGGCGCTTACGTGATGCTGGGAACCATCCTCATGGTGAACTACCCATTCACCCACTTCCTCTATGTGGTCGGCAGCCTTTTTCTATGTTTCTACATCGTGAAAGTTGTTGCGGATCGTGTGGCGGCGGCTCAGTTCGCGGTCATCATCATTTTGTGCTTTCGGGGGTGGGTCACAAATGCACCAATCGAAACTCTCGTCGAGTCGAATCTCTGGACGATCGCGCTCGTTGCACTAGGGCGAGCAGTCTCCATAGCTGTTGAGTACGCCTTCGAATTGGCTAGACCGGAACAGCGCTTGCAGGACGATCTGATGCAGCGGATCAAAGTGGTTATCGACTACCTACGCGGGGCGGCAAAAGGTGGGCCGGATTCCTGGGTGCGGCTGAAACTGCAGCAGTTTGCCATCTCGGGAGTTCGTGATCTGCGGCCCGTAGAGCGGCGCGAGTCCTTTGAGCGCGTTCACATTGCTGCCGAGCAGATCGGAGCGATTGGCGACCTGGTCGAGTCCGTCGCCCTGTTGGCGCCGGGCGAGGTTTCCAGTACGCAACTTGCTGCCTGGGCCGATGAAGCGGCCGAAATTCCAGCATGCCTCAAGAAGCGGGACCATCGTTGCGAAGCAATGCGACGAGGAGATCATCCGATTGCAGACGCGATCTTTCGCAGCCTGACCTCAAAGCCGAGATCAAGTCGGGGCCTTCAACCAACGTACATTGTTGCGTCCCCCGCGCCGAAGCGCTTCTTTGTGCCAGATGCCTTCCAAAATGCTGACAATATCAAGTACGCGCTCCGTGGTTGCCTTGCCGCTTCACTGGCTTACATCGTGTGGAATGCGCTCTCGTGGCCAGGACTTTATGCTTCGCTGTTCACTTGCTTCGTGATAGCACTTTGGAATCCTGAACAGGAGAAGCAGAAGCAGGTCTTGCGCATTGCGGGAGCGTGCATCGGCGGCTTTGGCTTCGGCGTCGGTGGACAAGCTCTGATTTTACCGATGCTGCACGGGATTGGCGCATTTACCCTCTTCTTTGTGATCGTCATCTCCCTCTGTGCCTGGGTGATGGCGTCGAGTGTGCGCTTGTCCTACCTCGGATATCAGGCGATGCTCGCTTTTTTTCTGGTCCATCTAAACGAGCCTTATGCGCAAACGGACCTTACGATAGGACGTGATCGTGTCATCGGGGTCATGCTGGGCCTGCTGTGCATGTGGTTTGCCTTTGACACGTTCGGAACAGTCTCGGTTGCAAAGAAGTTTTGTATCTTGTTGAAGAAGACAATCAGAGAGGTCGACTCTTACGCAAAGATCATGCGCGATCCGGTGACCGCGAAGCACGAAGTGGAAACGGAGAAGGCGCAAGGTAAACTTGCACAGTTATTTTTATCGCTCGTGACGCAAGGCGACGCGATTCCGTTCGATGTAGGACCGAAACGAAAACGCGATGTCGCCTTGCGGAGGCAAATTTTTCAATGGCTGCCTGATCTGCGGCAGATCGCCATCATCCTGATCCACAGAAGCAACATTGGCAGGCCCTTTGGGGCCGACGCACTGGCCCAACTCTCTTGTGAACTTACCAGTCTTGAGCAGGAGATCGACTCCGATTCGCTCAAGAATTCTTTTGGAGAAAGGATGCAGCGCAGCGTGCGCCAGCCAATCGATCACATCGAACGGATCTTTGACCTTCTTGAACTTCGTGGCCCTACCGCACCATCGCTTGGGAATACGTGAGGCCTCGCTTCTGAGGCGACGAATGCACACAATTGCACATTCGCTGCCTGATTTAAATGGTTCTCTATTTACATGCAGTTATAGAATCGAGGTTAACGCAGTGCTTCTTCCCGCAACCTATCAAGCCGCACTCTTTCTTATGATCCTCAGCATGTTTTGCTGGGGTTCCTGGGCCAACGCTCTCAAACTGTGCCCCGGTTTCCGCTTCCAACTCTTCTACTGGGATTACGCCATCGGTCTCACGGCTACTGCAGTGGTCTGGGGCTTCACGGCCGGAAGCTTCGGCCACTCCGGACCCGCCTTCCTCACCGACGTGGCGCAGGCTTCGCTCGGCCCCATCCTTTTTGCCATCGCTGGCGGCATCGTCTTCAACATTGCCAACCTACTGCTGGTCGCCGCCATCGACATAGCCGGCCTCGCCGTAGCCTTCCCGGTCGGCATTGGTCTGGCGCTGGTTCTAGGCGCTGTTTTCAGCTACCTCGTCAGCCCCGCCGCCAATCCCTTTCTCCTTTTTGGCGGAGTCACCCTGGTCGTCGTCGCCATCGTCCTCGACGCCGCCGCCTACAGCAAACGGGAAGCCGGAGCAAAGGCAACCACCACCCGCGGCATCGTCCTCAGCCTGGTTGCCGGAGTGCTCATGGGCGGCTGGTATCCCATCGCCACGCACGGCCTCGGCAACGCCGCCCATCCCGGCCCCGGACCCTACGCCATCGCCCTCTTCTTTGCGATCGGTGTGCTGCTCTCCACCATCCCTGCCAACCTGCTGTTAATGGCCAAGCCCTTGGACGGCAAGCCTCCCGTCGACGGCTCAGGCTACTGGAGCGCTCCTTTTGGCTGGCATCTCGCCGGCCTCTTTGGCGGAGCCATCTGGTGCATTGGCGGTGTCGCCAACTTCGTCGCCTCGGTCGCGCATCTGGCCAAACCCATCGGTCCCGCCGTCTCCTACTCCATCGGCCAGGGCGCTACCATGATTTCGGCCCTCTGGGGCGTCTTCATCTGGCATGAGTTTGCCGGTGCGCCGCGCCCGGCAAAAATCCTCCTCGTATTCATGTTTGTCTTTTTCCTGTTGGGCTTGTGCGCAGTCGCCCTCGCTCCTTTGTACTAAGAATTGAGACTCAAATCATGACCGATTCCCGCAAATCCATCGTCGTCGTAGGCAGCATCAACATGGATATGGTCGCGCACTCCAGCCAGATCCCTGTCGCCGGCCAAACCGTCATCGGTACCGGTTTTGACACCACCCCCGGAGGCAAAGGCGCAAACCAGGCCGTTGCCGCCGCCCGCCTCGGCTACCCTGTAGCCATGGTCGGCGCGGTGGGCGCGCCCTGCAAGGACAATACGGACGTCTTCGGCCAGGTCCTGCTCGACAAACTGGCCTCGGCCGGCGTGCGCACTGAGGCCGTCGTCCGCATCCCCGGCCCTTCCGGCGTAGCCTCCATCATCGTTGCGGAAAACGGCGAAAACTCCATCGTTGTCATCCCCGGCGCCAACGGCAAAATGGACTCAGCCGCCATCGACCTCCAGGCTGCACTGATCCGTTCCGCCGGCATGGTTCTCTGCCAGTTGGAACTGCCCATTGAAACCGTCGCTCACACCCTGGCCCTCTGCGCCCAAGCCAGCATCCCCGTCATTCTCGACCCCGCTCCCGCCGCCCCGCTGCCCGACGCCGTCTTTCACCAGATCGCCTGGTTCACTCCCAACGAAACCGAAGCCGCTTTCTATCTCGGCGAAAAATCGTCTCCCGAAAACTCCGCGCAGCGACTTCTGGACAAGGGCCTCCAGGGCGTAGTCCTCAAACTCGGCGCGGAAGGCTCCTACGTCGCCATCCGGGGCAAGGCCGCGCGGGTGAAGTCCTTCCCCGTCCAGGCCATCGATTCGGTGGGCGCGGGCGACTGCTTCAACTGCGCGTTTGCCGTGGCGCTGCTTGAAGGCAAAGACCCCTGGGCCGCCGCGCGCTTTGCCTCCGCCGCCGCCGCCATCTCCGTCACCCGCCACGGCGCGCAAGCCTCCATGCCCTCCCGCGCCGAAATCGATGCTTTTATCGCCAAACACAGATAAAGGCAATTGCCATAGAAAATGTAACGTTGCGCTCAAATTCCAAGTGCAACACATCCAGGCCTGTATTCAGAAATTTGGATGTCAACTGTCGCCAACAGCCTCTGCGCATCTTCCCACATCCGCAGACCACAACCCCTAGGGGTAACCTGAGTCAGATGGATAACCATCATGCATCAAATTAGGTGCAAAAACGAGCGTAAGTGCTCTGCGGTGAATTTGGGAAATTTCCCTAAAATTTTGATTCCATTTGGCGTCCCGACTAGATTCGAACCCGTGTTATCGCCGTGAAAGCCGTGGCTCAACTCGCAACACTAAGGCTCTGTACATAAATAACTGCTTCATCTTGGCGATATGGTGTAGTTCCAGTCACCGTGGAAGGAATGGCGCGCCAGTTGAATGGCAGCCAATTTTGCGTCGGAGATTTTCACGCCCTTGGGATATTTGTTTTCATCCAATTCGGCGCGCACAGTGAGTCCGGCTGTGGTGCTGGTCGCCGCGATCAGCTGAATGATCGTCTTAAAGCTGCGTAGTGGCTTACCGCGCCAATTCAGAGTGATAAAAGAAAAGGGAACTATATACTTTAGTCCCAACCGGTGTTAAGGTTGGTGCATGACTGATGAGCAGCAGCCAAGCACGGAACAACCCTCTGATATTGCCGACATCGGAACCCAACTCCATCAAATTGCAGACCGATTGCAGACTCTTGAGCAAACCGCTGCTTACGGTGATGAGCTTGCCGATCTCGGTATCCAATTGGTAGGTCTGATGGCTAGATTGCCTGGCTTGGAGAAGGGGCTGAAGCAGACCACAACCGGTCTCGCCGTTCTAACGACCCGTCTACGCAATCAGCAAGTTGCAACTTCTCTTCAAGTGGAAGCTCTGATTCAATCTCTCCCAGAGCTTCTTCCCGAGTTTGGGGCTGTGTACGCCGCTGCCTATACTCGTCTGAGAAAAGAAGCCGAAGCATCTTAACCGGGATGCCGTTCTCGCTGCAACACTCCACACCGTAGATGATTTCCGTTTCCATAAACCCCTCTTTCACAGAGGGGTTTGGAAGTCGTTCAGAGGGAACTGACCAACTGCTTGTACGTAATCCGCGTCCCCACACTCTTCCCCAGCAGCGAATCAATGCGCTTCATGGTGTGGTTCTTGACGTTCCCCTCGTTCAGCCGGAACGTGAACTCGTCTACGTAGCGCTGGAGATGCTTCCCACTGAATGAGTGGTAGGTCCCGTAGAAGCCCCGCTTCAACACCGCCCACACACTCTCGATTCCGTTCGTGTGAGCCATGCCGTTCACGAATTCCTTGGCGCTATGGTTAACGGAGGCGTGGTAAAACTCCTCAATGCCGCGATACGCTCCATGTTCATCCGTAAAGAGGATAGAACCAGCTTCAACGGCCTTGGCGACCTCGGCCTGGATCGTGACGGCATCCGTGGACGAAACCACCTTGCCTCTTACGTCACCGCCGCGTTGCCTCATCCCGAGAACGGCGATCTTACCGACCGCACCACGTCCCATGCGCAGTTTCAGGGACTCGTGCTTGTTTGACTCTTTGCCGCCGAAGTACGCCTCGTCAGCCTCGACGATTCCGCAAAGGAAACCGTTGTGGTCGTCGTCATCCTTCTTGCCGCAAGCCTGCCGAATGCGCTGAAGCAGGAACCAAGCCGACTTCTGGGTAATCCCGAGTTCCTTCGCCAGTTGAAGGGAGGAGATGCCCTTCCGGGCCGTGGTCAGGAGGTACATCGTGAGCAACCACTTATCGAGCGGAATGTGCGACCGCTCCATGATCGTGCCGGTACGGACGGTGAAGTCCAGCTTGCAGCCAGGGCAGCGGTAGAAACCAGCCACGGGACGCTTGTAGATCGGCTCCACGACGCCGCACGAAGGACAAACTGGCTGCCCGTTCCAGCGCTTCAGTTCCATGTACTCGCGTGCCGCATCTGGAGTCGGAAACTTCCGGCTGAGTTCATAGGTGCTAATAGTGGACTTGCTCATGTACCCATTCTAGTTATAGTTACCGTGGGAGTCAAGTATATAGTTCCCAAAGAAAACAGGCGATGTTCGATCTTATTCCACTTACTCGTCCCTGGCGGCAGATGACATACCGTGATGGGGGTGCGCAACTCATCGGCCAGCGCTTGCAATTCTATCTTCCATAGACGCACACGATGACCGTTGCTGCCGCCGGCATCGGCGGTGATCAGCAGGCGGCTGGCTTGAGGATAGCGCTCCTGTCCCATCGCCGTCCACCAGCGGCGAATCGCCTGCACCGCAAAACTCGCCGTATCGTGATCCGTGCCCACACTTACCCAGCCCTTGTTATCGGCAATGTCATAAACTCCGTAGGGTACGGCACGGCCCAGTTTGGGGTCGATGAAGTCATGCACATTGACCAGCTCTGGCGTAGCCTTGGGATGCCATTCCCGCCCGTTGTTCTTGTAATTTCCAACTAACTCCTTCTTCTTGGTGTCAACCGAGATGACCGGTTCATTGGCCCTCAGAAATGCCATGGCCTGATCGTTGAGATACTGAAACTGGGCATTCCTGTCCATGTGTTCGCTGCCTTCCTGGGTTTTACGATTGGCCTGCAAGCTGTAGCCTAACTCGTGCAGACAGTCGGCAACCACCATCGCGCAAACCGAATGCCCCTGTGCTACCAACGCCTGAGATAAGTGCCGCAGACTTTTGGATGTCCATAGCAGGGCGCGCATCGGATCGCCCCGCGTGGCTGGTTCCACCAGACGCCTGAGATCGGCCAGCAAGGTAGCATCCGCGATGCGTTTCGGCTTGCGCCCGCCCCCGGGCTTGCGTATCCGCGTGGACTCCGCTTCCGGCTTCTGCTTGATCTCTTCCACGCCACGAGCAATGGTACTGCGGGCCATGCCGGTGATCCGCACCACCACACTCACTCCACCATGACCGTAGGAGCGTGCCTCAGCGGCGGCAAATCGACGACGGCCCCGTTCGTCCAAAACAGGGGACAAGGCTTCATAACGTGATCGTATGTCAGCCAATGAGCCATCCATGCGAAAACGCTACCCCACGGCAAGCATCACTTGAATTACTTATTTATGTACACTGCCTAACGAATCGCTGAGAATCTGAATGCATCGGAACGAATTGTAGCAACATTAACGAACATGTTATCTGCTCCGCAACTGTCCGCAACGAGAGTACCGCAAAATGGCGCTCGATGCACCACCTGTGGCAGCGATTATTTCCATCGACAATTGAGATTTTCTAGAGTTAGCTCAGCGCGGTGAACTTTTTTGGCCCGAGAAAAAGTCTGACCTGCTTCCCACTTTCCTTGGCCACGTAGTCGGATTCCGCACCGATCGCAATAGGAACTTGTCAATTCGGGTTAACACCCGTTCAGACGCCCATGGAGGCGAAAAATCCATGGGGGAAACGTAGTACAACTGGGACCCAGGATAGAAGGTCATTTTAAGAGATCTGAAAAGGCGGGGTTGGAGACGGTTCGGTGCCGTCCCTTACCCTGCCTATCGACTGTGGGGCGCCGCTTTGGCCAATGAGCGCGCAGAGCGCGCACCGCCGACAACGACACCCCAATCGCAGAAGCAAAGACAGTGCGACGGAGACTCACACGGCGAATGAAGTACTCGTTCTGCTACTGTGCGCTCTCAGTTGATTTCACGGGCAGGTCTTGGCCATGTTCAGGGTCATACCGGTTTTTATCCATCCACTGCTTGAAAGCAGTGGCCGACTCTAGTTGGACCTGGCCATTTTCATTGGTGTATGCGACGCGCTCCTTTATGGCTACATTAATGACACAGGTCTTGTCGACGGCGGGCTGCATAACCTCCAGTTCCTTGTCGTGCGTTTTCCAACGGGCCAGGTAGGTCTCGTAGCCAATCGAATCCATCAGACGGATCTGACAGCGGTAGCTGAAGTCGAGGCCGCGGGGCTGGCTTCCTTCGTAAAGATTGGCGCGGCCTTCACCCTCCACAAGTTCTGGACCGGTCTGCTGCGCCGTGGCGTAGTGCGAAACGCCGTTGTGGGTGAAGATGTGGATGCGGAGCGGAAAGTCGGCAGGGTTCAGGCTGCTGGCCGCTACTTCTGTTGGTTTGGTAATCGTGTTCTGGCCGTGCTCTGGATCGTACTGATACTTGGTCATCCATGCTTTGAATTTCTCGGCCGGCTCCTCGCCGAAGTTTCCGTCATGCTTGTAATAGGCGATCCCGTCCTTCATGGCCACGCGGAACTTGCAGGTCTTACCAGAGACCGGTAACAGAAGTTCCAACTCGACGTTGGTTTTCTTCCAGCGCGCCGGGTAGGTCTCGTAGCCCATGGAGTTCATCAGACGCTCATCGCAGACATACTGAAAGTCGAAGCCGCGAGGTTGTGAGTTTTCATAGAGGTTGGCGCGGCCCTCGCCATCGACATCGTTGAGCGACCGGACGCCACCGTAGCCGGAGTAATGCGAAATGCTGTTATGGCTGAAGATGTGAACACGGAGAGGATAGTCGGCCGGATTCTTCGCAGCGAATCCTTGCGTGGTCAACATCAGGGCAAAAACGAGTGCGACAAGGGATAGAGATGAGATGCGACGCATGAATCACTCCTTCAAAAAAACTGGTAGGTGAGTGGCCTGTTGCGAGCGGCCTGGATACTTGCCGCTTGATTTGGTTCGTTGAGGTTTCCGCGTTCCCCGTTTTTCCTCGCAGAGCGAGGTAAAGGATGGAACCCGCACATCGAGAAGACCTGGCGGCTAACGGCCCTGTTGCCCGATCCTTGGCTTACTGCGATCCTTCGGGTGCGACAGGCTGTTTGGGATCGAAGGGCTGGATCAGCAGTTCCACTTCGACCGTGGTGGTGTTAATGGCATCGGTACTTGAGTAGACTGTGATGCGCTTCCCGATGGGCACAGTTGGAGTAACAAGGTACTGATGCGTGCCTGCGACCGGGAGCTTGGGCAGAAAGTCTGGCGGGTCGACGCCGATGGTTCGCATGGAGATCTTAAGTGCCACTGTGATGAGCTTGCCCTGCGGCTTGAGAGTCAGGATGTCAACGTCGGTTGCACCTTCGATGGTGTTGCTTGAGGCAGCGTCCGTACGGTAATGGGCGTCGTCGCGAATGGCGGGCAGCGTCTCACCGACGGTGGCCAGCAGGGTATAGGTTTTGTCGGTCCGCAGCTTGCCGTGATAGATGCGCTTAAACGCGATGGAGATTTGGTAGGATTGCGGGACCAAGGGCTGGGCTTTGCGCGCAGCCTTTTGTGGCGATGCGGCAGCGTGCGCGGGGTGGACCGTGGCGGGCTGGGGCTGCTGCGCGTTGGCAACCGCAGCGGCGAGTAAAAGACAGCGAACTGCAAGGTGTAATCTCAATTTTGACATTTTCTAGTTTCCCCCGCTGCTAATCGGGGCGATGACGATGGGTTCAAAGGCGATGGGCGAGAAGATACTAACCCGACCTGATTGCCGGTCGCGTGGGTTGGGGACGAAGGTGCGAACAGCGTGTTGGAAGTGCATCGGGCGCGGCGAAGTTTTGAAAGGTGTAGGGGCAGGATTGAGGAAACCCGAGCGTGTGGGCGTCGCACCGAGCGCCAGTTGAGTGGCTACGGGGCGGGGCTGAATGACGATCTGGAGATTGTGCAAGTTGAGCCATACCAATAGCATGGCGGTGGCGGCAAGCCAGCCAGAAGCCGCGAATGCCCAGGGACGTGTTGGACGAAGCAGACGGCCCGGCTGCGGGCGTGGCTCAAGAGCATGGGCGGCGCTGAGAATGCGGGCGGAAAGATCGGTTCGAGGCTCGCCAGCGGTGTAAGTTCCCAGGGCGTTGTCGATGAGCGCATCGAGATTGGCGGTCTTTGAGTCACATGCACGCACTTCGAGGGTTTCATCGAGCGGGTTCTTTATCTCCTCGTCCATATTCCTCTCCTTTCCGCGCTTCTAACTTCTGCCGCAGGCGGGCACGCGCATCGTGCATGCGTCGGCGAACGGTGCCTTCAGGCAGGCTGAGCAGTCGGGCGATCTCGACTTGACTCAAATCTCCGGCGGCCATAAGCACCAGAGGGTAGCGAAGCTTGTCCGGCAATGCGTCGATCTCGGCGTGTAGCCAGACGTTGAGTTGGTTGCCAATGACCTGCTGCTCGGGTCCGGGTTTGCCGGTCCGAATATCGACCGTCAGCCCCTGCTCGCGGCGGCGAACGTTTTGCTGGCGGATGGCAATGCGCCAGACAACCTGCGCGAGATAGGCGCGAGGATTGTCGACGTGCTGCCAGCGGTTGTTGCGGAAGATCTCAAGAAATGCCTCCTGCACGGCATCTTCAGCATCGGCGGGGTGGCGCAGGACACCCAGTGCGATGCGGAAGAGCACGCGTGTGTGCTGCTCGACGAGTTCGTCGAAGGAGCCCGCTTGCGGCGACTCGTCGCCGTCCGACTCGGACATGGGATCCTCCGCGCTTACCAAGAAGAAAGCTGTTTGCATTTGTCTGTTACCAGTAAAGAGCATGAAAGCGGAAAAACGTTCGGTAGGGTGGAAACTTTATCTGCTGAACGGAACCAATAAGGGGTGCGGTGGGGGCACATGAATCTCCGATTCCACGGTGAACCGGAGCGTGCAGATCGATAAGCCTCGATGTCGATGTCCAAGAGACTAAGCCGAGTGGAGTCTATGGATGCTGGAGAAGCGTGCGGACCTGATGTGCCCCAAGTGCACGAAGGGAGCAGGATGAACCGGCGGGCGCCTCCGCGTTGCAAGTGACTTCTACCCTGCGTACCACTCTCTCAGGGCCTTTGTCAGGTAGGGAAAAATCATCCGCTTCTGCTTTGGCGACTTCTGATTTTATCGATTGCAGGCCTTCCGCTCCCTTTACAAAGAGCACCATAGGTTGAACAGAGTCGGCAGAATAGAGCACATCAAAGAACGCGGTACCCGTGACCGAACTTCTGCAGGTTAGCGGCACCCTGTCCACGACTGCCTCTGCAACTTCTGAGCTTCCTGCCAGTGCTTTGATTCTCCCTTGGATCAGCGATTTTTCGCCTTCGCCGCCCGGCGCTTCCAGCGCAGCACGGTAAATTCGCACCGCAGCTTCGGTATCACCTGTTTCCTCAACTAATCGACCCAAACGGGCACCATAGTAGGAAAGGGGATCCAGCTTCCACGCGCTCTCCATGTAGGCTTTTGCGATCGCTGTTTCATCTTCACGGTAGTGAATGTAACCGAGTGTCAGCCAGCGCCTGGAGAGGGCAATTGCATGCGATGCATCCGTCAACGTGATGCGCGCAGGCAGAGGGACGCTGGACTCGACTTCTGCGCTCTGGACTGCGCTCTCAGCCAAAGCCTGAACCTCCGCGAGGCCAACATTGGCACGCGCGACTCGGTAGGCGATGTCATCCTTCACAGCCGGGTCGCCACTGGCCCGTGCTTCTTTTACCAATACTGCCGCACCGACCAACTGCTCGCGCTGGTCCTGAGAAGACAACTTGACTAACGCCTCATCGTGAGTCAACGCCGGGGCATGGTCCAGATCCAGCGACGCCAAAACGTTGGGTGATTTGGAGGCCAAACCAGAGGGATTCACTTCTTTGACAATATAGCCAGAGGGGAGATGAAATCGGGACGGGTCGGGTTCCGCACGTTTGAGTTCGACCAATTCGTTGGTGCGCTCGCCATGTTGCGGGTCGCTTATAATCTCCAGAACCTTGAACTGCAACTCGTCGCTCATCCACCACTCATGCCGACTGATCAAGGGCGCGGCATTTCCCATTATGCCAGCTGGGGTAACGTGCTTCACGCTGTACCCTGTACAAGTTAATCCGTGAATGATTTTGTGCCCCAACAGCACCTGTTGGTCCTCGGCTCCTGGCTTGGGTCCTTTCAGGCCAATGGCGCTTGGTGGATGAAAGTGAATGACTGTGCCCACCTTGTTCAAGCTGGTCCACGTCATCGAAGTCCGCGCTGCAGGGTCTATCAGCAGAACGGTAACGAACTGGAACGCCGGACGACCTTCCTGGGCCGGAATTTCAGCCTGCATCTCTTCCAGGTGGCGCCCGCTGCTATCGCGTGCTTCGCGAATCGTAATGTCATGTGAAGCTACGGTGCCGTCGGCAAGAAATCGCGTAGTGTGCAGCGTTCGGTTTGCCTCATAGGGCTTTTCGATGATGATTGCGTCTGGATTCTGAGGGGGAGCATCGAAGGCGAGCTGGCTCGGGGCGCTTGAGTTGGCCTGTGCACAAGCCAATCTGCCTCCTCTTGAACCGGGCAATAGGGGAACGAACAAAACACACACCGTAAACAGACATTTATAGGACCTGAAGAAGCGAATATTATTGCAAGAAGGTTTCATCTCGGGTAAGAGTCCTTTCGCAGATCTACGCCATTTTACTCGCGTTTTGTGAAAGACGTTCGCCTCTGAGCAACGCAAAACTCGGCCCATCCGGAAAGCGACCGAGGGATTCCGGAGACATCATAAAGCAAGATCGGCCAAATGTTCTCTTCAGATTATCTTCTCCCAAGGCGCAACGCTTGTTGGAAACTCGGATGACGAATCTTGAAGTAAGGTAGGAGTGGCTGGCTATACAGCCGGAATGCCCGTGAAACATTGCCCCAGTTTGAAGATAGGAACTTTTTCAGCATTTGCGGTGTCAGTCAGTATTGAATGTCCCGATCAGCGCAATTGCTATCGCGTTGAATTTCCGGGCAACATCGCGATGTCTCGGGTACTCAATGTCCGTCAGCTTCGATTGGGCAGGGTCTCTGCTATCTGATAAGGAGGTATCGATGTTGTGTCCGAGCCTTGACAGACGGATTCGAATTTCTCGGATTCCGTTTCGGCGCGTATTGGAACAAATGCTATGGCTTCGGCACACGCGTTGAAGTTCCAAAGGCAAAGGCCGCTGACCTACGTCACCGGGTCAAGCAACTGACAAGGCGTAACACCACCCTCGTCAGCCTTGGCGAAAAGCTCAAAGAGATCAATCCCATCCTTCGCGGGTGGGCGAACTATTACCGCTACTGCGCCTATGCCGGTGATGTATTTACCAGTCTTAACTGGTATGTCGGAGACCGAATATGGCACTGGTTGCGGTACAAACGCCCGAAAGCGTCAGCGCACGAGATACTGGCCTCTCGTAGGCCCAGTCAGATTCGGCGCACGCGCAAGGTATGGCAGGACGGACCAACAGAGCAGTTTTTGCTCTCACTGATTCCGGTCTGTCGATACCGCCTCGCATGGTTGGGGAAGCCTAACTTCGCCATGTCTTCTGGAGAGCCGGATGCGGAACGAAAGTCGCAAGTCCGGTTCGGGAAGAGGCGGTGAGAAACCGGTCGCCGAGAAGCGATACGGCGCTTGCCGCCTACTTTTACACATCTTCCTCGATCCGCTTGCGTTCAAACCACCACTGGGAAAGAACGGCATAGATCGTGAACTCAAGAAACTCCGTGATGCTGTCGGAGCATACCCGGCGCTTGCGTTTGTCGAGAAGGAGAGCCAGACCATTGGTGGATTCGGTCGCAACGACCGCTTCTCCTATGCGCAGCGTTTATGCGCAAATGGATACCCCGTTTATGCGTGGAAATCTGCTCGAATGCACACCGCCCTGTGTATCGGATTGGAACATTTCCATAGCCCACCGCGTATGATTTCGGAGAAGTAAAAAGCCATCATGGAGATGTCGGTTGAGATGAGCTATTTGAATGCTTGTGAAGAAAAGCAGTGCTATCGCTGGGGCGGGATAGCGGCGCTGCTTTTGGCAATTGGCTACGTGGCGATTATTCCACTTTTCACATGGGTGGGCGCGCCTCCAGCGACCGGCGAAGCCTGGTTCCGTTACCTGCCAGGCAAAACAACGGCGTGGTGGGTGATTATCTGGCTTTCGGTCGTCACCGATCTGCTCTATCTGCCGGTTGCCTGGGCGTTGTGGATCGCCTTGCGCAAAGCGGGGAAAAATCTGATGCTGGCGGCCGTAGTCTGTCTGCATCTGTTTGTCGTACTCGATCTGGCAGTGACCTGGACGCATCATGCTTCTCTGCTGGCGCTCTTCCAAAACTACTCCAGCGCCGCTGACGTGGCTCATCGGGCCGCCTATCTGGCTGCGGCTGAATATGCCTCCTCGATTTATGCGACGCCGCTGCTGACCTTTTACATCATGGTTATTCCAGGTTTAGGTGAGTTGTTTGCGGGTCTCGCGATGTTGAAGGGAAGATTCGGGAAGGCGTGCGCCTGGACCGGTGTGGTCACGGGGGTCTTCGGGATACTGTCGTTGACGGGCTTCTTTCCGGTAATCATGGCTGCCGCGTTGGGCTCGACGCTTTGGTTCTTCCTCGTTGGCGTGCGGTTACTGCGGTTTGGCAGAACCTGCGCGGAAGGGAACGAATAATTGGCGACGCACAGGCCGCGATAATGCCTTCAATAGAGCGGAATCAAGCCAATCAAAGACCGGGATTCCTTCGGGCGCTTGCGCAGCGCAGCGCGGCGCTCAAGGCCCTCGATCAGGCAGGCATTTCGTGGCGTGTTGCCTTCACCAGTTCCAGCCTGAGCGGAATCTGGGCCGCTGTCAGCGCAGGATTGGGAATCACAGTTCGCACCCGTGTTGGACTGCCCAGCCAACTTCGCGTTCTTGAAGGGTTACCAGAACTTCCGAAAATCGGCTTGGCACTGCATCAGGCTAATTCCAAGCCAGCCCCACACGTACGACAACTGGAGACCATCCTTCTGGATCGCCTGAACGACTTGCTGGTCACTCAGCGCTCCAACTTGCACATAGATGAAGTTGCAGAATGAGTTTCCACGAGGGAGAGTCTTTCCCCGATTTCAGAAGAATGTGCGATGAACATTTCTACCCCGCTGAACTCTGGCGATGGCACACTTGTTATCCGGTGGACGGCGTAGCAGTGAGCGTCAAGTGCATCAGAAAGTTCCGCAACTCCGCAGGGTACAGAACGTTCGCGTCATAAAACGCAATGAACGTAGCCATCCTTAGATTCCCAACTCTTGATCGTAGGCCGCGAGTTCCGCAAGCACCGCCGTGCGCTCAGTTTCAATCTGCCGTTTGTAAGCCAACGCGCTTTTGAACGGAATGCGGCGATGGGTTCCAACCTTATGGAATTCGATTTTGCCTTCATCGAGTAGGTGAATCAGCGTCGGCCGAGAAACATTCAGAAGATCGGCGACCTCTTGAGTCGTGAGTTCCGAATGAACCGGAATCAACTTGACCGCGCTGCCCTTGCTCATCTCATCCAGAATCTTCCTGGTCTTCAGTTACCGCGTTTGAGGTATTCACCAGGGTTGGCCCCGACAACTCGCTTGAACGCCTTACTGAACGCGGCGTCGGACTCGTAACCGACCAACCGAGCGACATCTATGAGCTTTTTGTCATGCTGTTCGAGTAACTGCATCGCCTTCTGCATCCTCCACTCGGTTACGTATTCCAGCGGTGTTTGTCCGAGTAGCTCTTTAAAACGCGCTGCGAATGCGGAGCGAGACATGCCCGCCGCTTCGGCCAGAGATTCGACTGTCCAAGGTGTATTCACACTGTCATGAATGGCACTCAGAGCAGTGCCTACTTGAGGGTCGAAAACCGCACGAAGCCATCCTTTGTTGCGTTCCGGTCCCGTGTTGCGTTCTGGTTGTGCCGCGATATGCGCCCGGAGTATTTGGATAAATAGAACCTCGGCCAGCCTATTCGCGACTATTTCAGATCCCGGTGCCTGTTCTGCCATTTCTGACGCCAGCGCCTGCATTGTGTTGTGAAGAGCCAGCGTGCGTGCCTGATCGGCCTTCATCAGAATGAAGTTCGGCAATAACTGAGTGATCGGCTTCAGGCTGGCGCGATCGAAACTGAAGGATCCACAGACGATGGTCGTCGGTGCGCCACCCCCTCCATAATGAGCGACATTACCGTTGGCTTTGGCCCCAATCTCGCGGAAACTCCACCTCGGACGTGTTCGCGGGCTGTCGCGCAAAACAATCGAAGTTCCCCGGGCCAGCAAAAAGCAATCGCCTCCAGTGAGGGGAATCGGCTCCGGAATCCCATCCACACTGAGCCAGCAGTTGCCGCGCGACAGCATGGCGAAGTGCGCCAAATCTGTAGGTGACCTCTTTGGATCAGAAGACGAGACTTTTTCTTCGGTATGCTTTTCCTGTTCTACGCCCCACGGGGCTGTGGCTTCGAGCCTGTGCATCCCGAAAGCGGTTACGTGCAGCGTTCTGAAAATGTCCGTGATTGGGTCCAACTTATCCTCCACATCTTGGACGAATAGACAAAAAATTAGGACTTCCGAGCAGTTCTCGTCCACCGTCAAAGAACTCTACTCTACTGTACCCAATGCTACACACATTCCGAAGGGAGCAATTATGGGAAAGCTTGAAGGAAAAGTAGCAGTCATCACCGGTGGCGCCACCGGCATCGGCCGCGCCGCAGCAAAGCGCTTCATCGAGGAGGGCGCCATCGTCTTCATCTTCGGCCGCCGGCAGGAAGCACTCGATGCCGCTGTGGCCGTACTCGGGCCCAATTCCCGCGCGGTGAAGGGCTCGGTCTCCGTTCTGGCCGACCTCGACCGACTCTACGCGGCGGTGAAGGCCGAGCGCGGAACCCTCGACATCGTCTTCGCCAATGCCGGAGGTGGAAGCCCGCTTCCGCTCGGCAAGATCACCGCCGAGCACATTGACGAAACCTTCGACACCAATGTGAAGGGTACGATCTTCACGGTCCAGAAGGCGCTGCCGCTGATGGGCAAGGGCGGCTCGATCATCCTGACCGGCTCGAGCGCCGGCACCACGGGCGCGGCGACAATGAGCGTATACAGCGCAAGCAAGGCGGCAGTGCGCAACCTCGCGCGGACCTGGGCAGAGGACCTGAAGGGCACCGGCATCCGGGTAAACGTGCTGTCGCCCGGAGCGACGGCGACCGAACTCGCGGTGGCAGCGCTAGGCGTGGAGGGCCAGAAGGTCTACGCCGCGATGACTCCGCTCCAGCGCATGGCCGATCCGGCGGAGATCGGGGCGGCGGCGGCCTTTCTCGCGTCGGACGACAGCAGCTTCATGACCGCCAGCGAACTCGCCGTTGACGGTGGCCTCGCGCAAATTTAGCCCAAATCTAACGCACTCGCCTTTTACGGCGCTCCATTCGATGATTCGGAGCGCCGTAGGGTTCGGTAAACCAAAGGAGAACATATGAGCTACGCAATTGTAGGATTCGGCAAGATAGGCCAGGCCCTCGCCCACGCCTTTGCCCGTAAGAACATCGAAGTCACCGTCGCAAGTCGCCGGCCGCCCGAGGCGTTGGCGCCGCAGGCACGGGCGATTGGACCCACGGTCGTCGCCAAGTCGCTGCAGGATGCGCTCAAGGCCGACACGATCATCCTGGCCGTCCCGTTTGGGGAACATCGCGAGATTGCGAAGGCCCTGCCGAGTTGGAAAGGCAAGACGGTCATTGACGCGATGAATGCGTTAGTTCCACCTGAGGAGTTGGACGGCCTCCTGTCCTCCGCCTTTGTTGCGAAGTCGTTCCCCGGCGCCAAGTTGGTGAAAGGTTTCAATCACCTGATTGCGGCCACCCTGGCGACTGATCCTGTCGTCGAAGGCGGCCACCGGGTCGTCTTTCTGTCGAGCGACGACGAGGACGCGATCGCTCCTGTGGCGGATTTGGCCAAACAACTCGGGTTCGCACCCGTCACGCTGGGAAAGCTCAACGAGGGTGGCGCGCTGGTGCACGCACGCAACCGCGTTTGGGGTCAGCTCATCTTTCAGGACTTGTTCAAGAAGGAGCAGTAACATGAATGTTTTCGTCACTGGCGGGACCGGCCATATCGGTTCGTACATCATCCCTGACCTCATCGCCGCCGGCCACCAGGTCACCGGTCTGGCCCGGTCCGACAAGTCTGCGGCGGCGATTTCCGCGCTCGGTGCCAAGGTGCGTCGCGGAGATATTTCCGACCTCGATGGGCTCAAGGCGGCGGCGGCTGAGTCCGACGGCGTCATCCACGTCGCGCACAGGCAAGACCTGCTTCCCGTCGGCGGGCTTGACGCCGTGGCCGCTGCGGAACTCCAGATCATGCTCGCGTACGGCGAGGCATTGGCCGGAACCGGAAAGCCGCTGGTCGCGTCGGGGAGCATTGGCTCGCCCATGAACTTAGGCTGGGCCGCGCCAGGGGCCCGCTTCTTGGGCCGACCGGCGACCGAAGAGGACCCAGCCCTTCCCGGCGGCGATGCGTACAAGGGTTCCCTGCGGGCTCGTAACGTTGTGGAGCTCGCCGTGGTCGGGCTTGCGGAGCGGGGCGTGCGATCTTCAATCGTGCGGATTCCTCCCATCGCGCACAGCACAACCGATGTCGGCTTCCTCCCGCTGCTGATCGGGCTCGCGAAGCAGAAAGGCGTCGTCGGCTACCCTGGAGACGGCGCGAACCTGTGGCCGGCCGTGCATGCGCGCGACCTCGCCTCCTTGTTCCGCCTGGCGCTGGAGAAGGGTCCGGCTGGCAAATATTGGCACGGAATTGAGGGCGATGGCATCCGGTTCCGCGAGATCGCCGAGGCCATTGGCAGCCGTCTAAGCCTGCCCGCCGTACCGATTCCAGCAGACGTACTGATGCTTCCGGGATACTTTGGGTTCCTTGCGAATTTGGTCACGCTGGACCTCCCGGCGTCCAACCTCATCACCCGCCAGACCCTCGGCTGGAAACCCGTTCAGCCCAGCCTGCTCGCCGATTTGGACAACGGCCACTACTTTCCGGCCGACTGATGAACTGACGGCTGGGAGCCGAGTCGCAGCGAACCCGGCGGACAGCAATGTCGCGCTGCCGTCGGGCAAAGACTCTGTCGACGCGGGGATGGCCTGAGGGATGGCGCACGCGGCTCGGCACACACAGAATCAACCGGGAGATGCCCGGTTCAGTGACTACGAACAATACCCAAACTCACGAGGAGACTGCACATGAGCACTACTATCAGCATCATCGGCACAGGAGGCATGGCCGCGGCAATTGGTAGCCGTATCGCCAAGTCTGGATACACCGTCGAAGTAATCAGCCGCAACCCCGCCAAGGCGAGAGCGCTGGCGGACAAACTCGCAGCCGGAGCGACCACAGGAACATACGGTGCCGCACCTGCTGGCGACATCGTCATCCTCGCCGTACCGTACACCAATGCGGCGGCGGCGGTGGCCGAGTTCGGGAACGCGCTCGACGGCAAGGTGATCATCGACATCACCAACCCGGTTGCCCCCGACCTCTCGGGCCTCGTTACCCCCCACGGCAGTTCTGGTGCGCAGGAGATCGCCAAGGGCGCACCCGCCAGCGCGCATGTCGTGAAGGCGTTCAACACGATCTTCGGCCACGTCCTTGCCAAGGGTGGACGTCTCGACGCATTCATCGCAGCCGACGATGCACAGGCCAAGGCGCGCGTCTCGACCTTCCTCGAGAGTCTCGGGCTGCGTCCGCTTGATGTCGGTGGCCTCCAGATGGCCCAGACGCTCGAGGCGCTCGGCCTGATGATGATCGGCCTGGCCAAGAACGGCGCCGGCACTTGGGACATCGCCTTGCACGTCGATATCGGCTAAATCACCGACACCACCCGATCCAATGTAAGAGAAAAGGAGAAATTTCGATGAGCATCGAAAAGAATGTCCAGATTGTGAAGGAGTTTTTTGCAGCAATGGGCCGCGGCGATAAGCAAGGTCTGCTCGCGTTGTCTGCCGAAGATATTGAGTGGATCATTCCGGGCGAGGACTGGCCACTGGCCGGCACGCACCGGGGGCACACGGGATTGGAGAATTTACTTCAGAAGGCTAACGAGACGGTGGAAACTACGTACCCAGAGCCCCCCGAGTTCATAGCGCAGGGAGACCGGGTTCTGGTCGTCGGCTTCGCTACGGGGAAAATCAAAGCCACGAATAGGACGTTCGAGGACCACTGGGTTTTCGACATTACCGTTCGAAATGGCAAATTGACGAACGTCCGGGAGTATATCGACACGCAAGCACTGGCGCGGGCCTCCGAGATGGACGCGAGCCTCAGGCCGTGAGCATCATCAGAGGGTGATGCGTTCGTCACATGCACTTTCAAGTGTTTATTTCTGCTGTAAGGAGAACCCATGCCCACCCTTTTACACATTGATTCCAGTCCCCGTGGAGACCGCTCGATATCACGCAAGCTCAGCCGGGTCTTTGCCGAAGAGTGGCAACGCAAAAATCTTGACGGTAAGGTTGTCTACCGAGATCTGGTCATGACAAACCTGCCTTTCGTGGATGTGCAGTGGATCGGCGGTGCCTACTCCCCACCCGAGGAGCACACACCAGAACAAAGCGCAGCTCTTAGAATCTCGGATGACCTGGTCGCTGAGTTCCTCTCGGCGGACGAGATTGTTTTGGGTACGCCTATGTACAACTTCAACGTGCCGGCCAACGTAAAGGCTTGGATCGATCACATTGTGCGCGTTGGAAAGACGTTCGAAATTAAAGACACAGAGCTGAAAGGCCTTGTGCCCGCAGGCCGAAAAGCCACCTTCATCGTGGCCAGTGGAAGTAACTTCAAGGCGGGCGGTCCGAGGGCGCATCACGATCACGAGAGCCCGTATTTGCAAGCCATCTTCAACTTTATCGGTATTACCGACACCAACGTCATACTGGCTGGCGATGCCAAGGACCTATCCCAAGGCAAGGTCAAGGAAGTCGACTTCTTGAAGCCGCTCATCGAGGAAGTCATAGCAGCGGCTTAGTTGAGGGGAATGTGCAGTGCTACTTGAAGTCGTTTGAATGATTGTTCAACACGAACGGAGTGAGCTGAACCTGCGGTTCCGTCCGAAGTAGCCTATCGGCATCGGCGTAGCAGGTAACGGCTGGGTCGAATAGCTGCCGAGACTCGCGCTTGACCGGATCCTCGATCTCGACGAGTGTCTGCGACAGGTACGCTATTTCGCAGAATAGGCAAAAGACGAAGTAAAATAGCCAGAAACCATGGGAATGAAAGCCAAACTGGTCACAAAACGAGGCAACTTCGTACCGCCAAACGAAAAGGCGAAATCCGCCGTCGTGGCCCAGTTCGTTGGAATCGGTCGATAAGGCCTACCAGGATGCCGTTCTGACCGTCGGGATCTGATGAGGGGCAGCCTCAATCCAGCAATTCCTGTGGGACATTACGTACCTCTGTTGGAATTTAACCTGTATGCGGCGAGCAAGGCAGCATTGCGCTCATTCGTACGCACGTGGCTCAACGAACTGAAAGGCAGGAATATCCGGGTGAACGTGCTGAGCCCGGGGCAGATCGACACACCGGATTCCCAGCGGCTCGGCAAGGAGAAGAGGGAGATGTTCGAATCCCTGATCCCGCGGGGAAAGATGGGTAAATCTGAGGAAGTCGCGACGGTCGCGCTGTTTCTTGCTTCAGGCGATTCGAGCTTCTTGAATGGGGTGGAGTTGTTCGTCGACGGCGGCACGACGGCCATCTGAAACAGGCTGATCAGGGTGAGTGCATAATCGCCGTTCTCGTCATACCATCGGGCCGCCTCGGCTTGGAACTGTCGTTCTGCAGCGGTGATCTCAGTTCCTGGAGCCAGATAAGGTTTGTAGGAGTCTGGGATGTAGTTAAGGTGGACTCCTATGAGATGCTCACTGTGGCGTAAGCCCAAAGCGGTGCTGACGCTGGCGCCAAGGTCCCCGCCCTGCGCGGCGAAGCGGTCATAGCCCAGTGCTCGCATCAACTCTACCCAAATCTCGGCCACGCGGAATGAGTTCGCGCCTTCGATCTGAGGGCGATCGGAGAAGCCGAAACCGGGCAACGAGGGGACGACCAGATCGAACGAAATGTCGATGTCTAAGCCGTGTTCCGCCGGATTCGTGAGGAGCGGAATCATCTCCAGCATTTCGAGAAACGACCCGGGTCAGCCGTGCGTCATGATCAGCGGAATCGCAGCAGGGCCTCTCCCTTTGACATGCAGAAAATGGATCTTTCCTTCATCTGACTGGAAGCGATAATTGGGAAATCTGGAAAGCCGATCGATCTGCTTTTGCCAATCAAAGTCTTCGCTCCAATACCGGCAGAGATCCTTCAGAAATTGAAGCTCGTTGCCCCAATCGGACTCCCGAATCTCATCGGGCCAGCGCGTTCGTTTGATACGGGAACGCAAGTCTTCCAACTGATCGGACGAAAACGTAGGGGTAAATGGTTCAATCGAAGTCATGATCTCCTTCTAAACTCGCCAAGTTTTCTACATCTACCTCCAAGATTAGAGGAAGGATTGACTATCTATATCACGAGAGACTCTGGCAGGTGCAAAATCGCGTTTCCATCCTGTTACGGATTGGAAACGCGCTAAGGCCTGTTATCAGCAGTCAAGACTCTCAAGGGTAAGACAGCTTCGCCTCAAGAATCTGAGTTTTCTAGATAGCGCGTACGGTCAAGATCTTCCATAAGCCCAGGCCCAGTTGGGATCCAACCGAGCCGCTTCCGCGTCCACGCGCTCGATGCCGAAAGATCCATCCCTACGTATCCGCCGATGCGACCGAATCGGGCTCGTGCCTCTTCCAATGAGATAGAAGCGACGGGAACCTTAAGGCCCCGGCCAATGGCGGCGGCGATATCTCGAAGCGGGACTCCCTCTTCGGCGACTGCATGGTAACGGGAGGCTTCGCGCTTCTCAAGCGCTAGCCTATAGAGACGCGCAACGTCGGTTACATGCGCGGCCGGCCAGCAGTTCAATCCTTCATTCACGTACGCAGATTGACCCGCTTGACGCGCTACCGCAATGAGGCTTGTAATGAGCCCCTGCTTGACTGTGTTGTGAACCTGGGGAACGCGCACGACTGTGACGTTGATGCCTTGCTGACGCAGCGAGCGTGCAGCCTGTTCCGGACCGCGAGGTGACGCTGAAACGGCAGGCGAATCAACATCCTCCGTGATCGGACGGGTCGGTGCTTCCAGCCCAAGTCCCGAACTAACAATCAGAGGACGATCAGAGCCTGCAAGCGAAGCACCGAAAGCCGCAATTGCTAGCCTCTCAGTTTCGCTATTTTTTTCAAAGTTTGCGAAATCGAGTTCGAAGGCACAGTGAATCACTCCATCAGCCCGGCTCACACCGTCACTGAGAGTGCGGAGGTCTTCGAGATTTCCCATAAGGACCTCAGCACCAGCGGAGAGAAGTGCTTTTGCACTCGTCTCCGACCGAGCAAGGCCAAGGACCTGATGCCCAGCGTTGATGAGCTCCGGAACGATGGCTGAACCGATAAGGCCCGTGCCCCCGGTAAGAAATACACGCATTGAAATCTCCTTGCATTCGTGAAGCAAACGCCTGAGCGCCTCGTGGTTTACTCGCCCGTCGATTCGAAAGTCCCGATGTGATCGAGTTGATGGTTACGAATCCATACCTACATCATTGAATGAGTGCTACGTTTAGGGAAGACGGCACATTCACCTTAGTAACGGAGCTGGAAGTAACCTATGAAAAAGTCCAATAAAAACGCTGTCGGAGGACCAACCGCTCTCACGTGTAGAAGTGAAGAAACAGAGCCGCTTCGCGACCTCCTGGCAAAGATCGGAGACAAGTGGAGCATCCTGCTCCTTGTTGCGCTTTCGAGGAAGCCGGGCTATCGAGCGCGCTTTTCTGAACTGCAACGGTCGATAGACGGCATCTCGCAACGGATGCTCACCACTACGTTGCGCCAAGCGGAGCGGGACGGCCTCCTGTCACGTCACGTGTTTGCGGAGGTTCCCCCAAGGGTGGAGTATGAACTTACTCCTCTTGGTCTGAGCCTTTTGGAGCCAATTCGGACCTTGATCCATTGGATCGGACACAACTGGGACATGATCAAGGAAGCCAGAATCAGCTTTGATCGTCGCACTCCGTGACTCTAATAGAATCCTTCTTCAGCTTTACCCATCCTCAAAAACCCTTCCCTCGGGAATGAAAAGCTCTAGATGGATGCAATATCGCCAATTCGCGTTTCCATCCTGATACGGCTTGGAAACGCGCTAAGGCCTGTTACCAACAGATGACGGCCTTAATTCCTGGATTGGATTCGTTAGGATATCTGGAATCAATAATATGCCCGAGCCGATTCTTGCGTGGAATTGACCTTGAAAAGGCTGCCATACATGCGGCAAGGAGGCTGCTTGTATGCGCAGAAAAAAGTCAAAGCCCAACTATCGGAAGATCGTCCTCCGCTTGCCGGATCTCGACCATGCAAAGGCATCTGTTCTCAATAGCCTGCGCTCTCCACAATCACGACGCAACTATCGCTTTGCGATGGACCAATTCATTGCCTAGTACTGCTCGGAGCCACGCCTCACGCTCAATCGCGCCGTCGTGCTCAGATTTCGACTCTATTTGGAGAGCCTCGTATTAGCATCCGCAACTATCAACCAGAGGCTCACTGCCGTGCGGCGTCTTGCCTATGAAGCAGCAGATTCAGGTCTGCTGAGTCCTGAATTGGCGCCTGGCATCCGGCGTGTGAAGGGCATCAAACACCTGGGCCGGCGATCTGGAAACTGGTTGACTATCGATCAAGCCCGATTACTCGTCAACAAATCTGACGGCGAGGGTCTTAGAAACAAGCCAGACTTTGAGATGATTTCTATTCTTCTTGGCTGTGGTTTGAGACGAGCGGAACTCGCAGCCTTAAACATCGACGACGTTCAGATTCGTCAGGGACATTGGGGAATCGTCGATCTGGTTGGAAAATGCGGCCACGTCCGAACGGTCCCGATGCCAGCATGGGTGAAAGATTCGGTGGACCAATGGCTAGCCGCTGCTGACCTGAAGCATGGCCGTATATTCCGCGCGGTGAGCCGACACGGCTTGTGCTGGGGGCGAGGGATCTCCGAGAATGTTGTCTGGTACGTTGTGCGCGAATGCGCAAAGCGTATGGGCCTTGAGCACATTGCGCCGCACGATCTGCGCCGCACTTGCGCCAAGCTGTGCCATTCAAACGGTGGAGAACTTGAGCAAATTCAGTTTCTCCTGGGTCATGCATCTGTTCTGACTACGGAGCGTTATCTCGGTTCCAAGCAGAATCTGGAGGAGCCAGTCAATGACCGATTCGGACCTCTGTATAAACGCAAGACCTCCGACATCAGGAGAACCTGATATTGCCAGATGAGATCAGAGTATCGGCATTCAGGTAACAGCAAACAAATCGTGTGCGGCAGTCGTTCCGTGAAATGGTTATCGGACTCGCCGACGGTAACCTGTCGCCGAAGAAAGTGCTGTGTATGCACCGGCTGATCACGCCAGCCGAGGGGACACGGACCTTTTATCGCATTTCCAAACACTTGGCGACCTTTCGGTAGAAATCGGATCGAAGTCCACGACGTTCTCGCCAATCATTCGAATGTGAGCAATACGGAGCATACAATTGGCCTAGAAATCCGTGATTCTGCGAGGAGCGCATTGCCAACTGTGCGTGAGCGCTGAGTCCTGCATGCCGGAGTACAAAGACAAATCGGATGGTAGGCACATTGGCGCGGCTCACCAGTTGTCCGTACCTGCCCCTTGGTATCGGCAGCGCTGGATCCTGTGGTCTAGCCTGCTTTTCCTGCTGCTTCTGGTTGCAGTCGTGATCGCGCTGATCCATGAGAACAACGCCAAAGCAGCCGCTACGAAGCGCGCGCTGGCCGCCGTGAAGCCATCTGTTTCCGCCACTGTGACTAAGGCAACAAAAGGCGAAATCGGCATCTACCTCGATGCCATCGGCACGGTGACTCCGGTCTACACAGCCTCCATCACCGCGCAGGCCAGCGGAGTTCTGACAGCGGTGCATTACAGCGAAGGGCAATTCGTTCAGAAGGGGGATGCGTTGATCGACATCGATCCGCGCCCCTATCAGGCGCAACTGATGCAGGCCGAAGGCGTGTTGGAGCGCGACACCAACATTCTGGCGCAGGCGCAGATGGACCTGGATCGCTATCGCGCAGCATGGGCGCGCAATGGGATCAACAAGCAACTGCTGGATGACCAGGAGAAAATCGTGCTGCAAGACCAGGGCACGGTCAAGAACGATCAAGGCACCGCAAATTACGACCAGGTTCAACTCAGCTATTGCCACATCAGCGCGCCGCTTGCCGGTCGTGTAGGTCTTCGCCTGGTGGACCCTGGAAACGTGGTGCAGGCCTCAGCGGGCACCGTATTGGCGGTCATCACGCAGGTGCAGCCGATTACTGTAATTTTCACCCTGCCTGAGGATAGCCTCGCCCAGGTGCAGACGCGGATGCGCCAGATGCATACGCTGCCCACAGATGCGTGGGATCGCGCACAGACCGCCAAGCTGGCATCGGGTAAGTTGCAGTCCATCGACAACCAGATCGACACCACGACTGGGACGGTGAAGTTGCGCGCCACTTTCGACAATAGAAACGGCGCTCTTTTCCCCAACCAGTTTGTCAATACTAGGTTGCTGGTGAATACGCTCGATGGCGTCACTCTGGTTCCCACCAACGCCGTTCAGCACAATGGACAGGTTGCCTTTCTCTATGTAGTAACGAATGGAACGGCGAGCGTGCGCAACATCGCGACGGGGGTTGCCGATGGCGGCGTAACAGCAGTCCAGGGAATCAATCCCGGCGAGGTCGTGGCCACCAGCAGCTTCGACAAGCTGCAGGCTGGCAGCAAGGTCGTCGTTTCGAAGCAGGTGCCGCAGGAAAATACCGTTGGAAGCCGTGCTCCGTGAATCCCTCCGGACCCTTCATTCAACGACCCGTTGCCACTGCGCTGCTGATGGCCGCGATCCTGCTGGTGGGTATTGTTGCGTATTTTCAGTTGCCGGTCTCCGCCTTGCCGGAGGTCGATTATCCCACCATTCAAGTACTCACTTTTTATCCCGGTGCGAGTCCCGATGTAATGGCCACGACGGTGACTGCCCCGCTGGAGCGGCAGTTCGGCCAACTGCAAGGGTTGAGCCAGATGACCTCGACCAGCTCGGGCGGATCGTCTGTAATCGTGCTGCAGTTTGCCCTCAGCCTGAATATCGATATTGCCGAAGAAGAGGTCCAGTCCTCGATCAACGCGGCGCAGAGTTTTCTGCCGTCCAGCCTTCCCTCGCCGCCGGTTTATAGCAAGACCAACCCCGCCGATGCGCCAGTGCTGACGCTGGCCGTCACCTCCGACTCGATCCCGCTGTCGCAGGTTGAGGATATGGTGGATACGCGGCTTGCGCCCAAGCTCTCGCAGTTAAGCGGGATTGGACTGGTAAGCATCAGCGGCGGGCAAAAGCCGGCAGTGCGCATTCAGGCCAACCCAACAGCGCTTTCGTCTTATGGCCTTAATCTTGAAGATTTGCGGACTACGCTTTTGGCCACAAGCGTCAATGCCGCCAAGGGCAACTTCGACGGGCCGCATCAGGATTACCAGATCAATGCCAATGATCAACTGGTAACCAGCGACGACTATCGCAAGGTTGTGGTTGCCTACCGCAATGGCGCGCCCATCATGCTGAACGATGTTGCGCAGGTAGTGGACGGCATCGAAAACAACAAGCAGGCAGCGTGGATGAACGAGACCCCGGCGGTCATCGTCAACATTCAGCGGCAGCCCGGCGCCAACACCATCAGCGTGGTCAAGGCCATCAAGGCGATTCTTCCCCAGCTAGAGGTGAACCTGCCGGCATCCATCACAGTCACGCCGCTCACTGATCTCACCACGGCGATCAACGCCTCGGTCTCCGACGTCGAATTTGAATTGATGCTGACCGTTGCGCTGGTGGTGATGGTCATCTTTCTCTTTCTGCGCAATGTTTACGCAACGATCATTCCCAGCATTGCCGTGCCGGTTTCCCTGGTGGGCACCTTTGGCGTCATGTATGCGCTGGGCTATAGCCTCGACAATCTTTCCCTGATGGCGCTCACCATCTCCACCGGCTTTGTAGTGGACGACGCGATCGTGATGATCGAGAACATCACGCGCTATATCGAGGCCGGAGACTCGCCCATGCAGGCGGCCATGAAGGGCGCCGAGCAGATCGGCTTCACCATCATCTCACTGACTGTCTCGTTGATTGCGGTGCTGATTCCACTGTTTTTTATGGGCGGAGTGATCGGTCGCCTCTTTCGCGAATTCGCTGTCACCCTGGCCGTCACCATTATTCTGTCGGCGGTTGTCTCTCTCACGCTGACGCCGATGATGTGCTCACGCATTCTGCGCCATTCGCCTCCCAAGGAACAGCAAAGCCGCTTTTACAAAGCCTCCGAACGTGTTTTCGAGAACGTTATTGCATTCTACGGGCGCACGCTGAAGTTCGTTCTTGGATACCAGACCATCACGTTGCTGGTGGCTGCCGCAACGCTGGTGCTCACAATTGTGCTCTACATCATCATCCCCAAGGGGTTCTTCCCCACGCAGGATACAGGCGAAATTCAGGGCATCTCGCAAGCGCCAGCGACGATTTCGTTTGCCTCCATGGAACAGAAGCAACAGCAATTGGCGCGCATCGTCCTTCAAGACCCAGCGGTCGAGAGCCTGTCTTCTTTTATCGGCGCGGACGGAACCAACACCACGCTGAACAGCGGGCGAATGTCCATCAACTTGAAGCCGCTGAACGCACGCGACCTAAGCGCCTCCGACGTGATTCGCAGGCTGCAAACCAGTCTCAAACCGGTGGAGGGCATCGAGCTTTATATGGAGCCGGTGCAGAACATCACGGTGGACGACCGCGTAAGCCGCACACAGTATCAGTACACGTTGGAAGATCCCGATGCGAACGAGTTGAACCTGTGGACCAGTCGGCTTGTAGACAAGATGAAGCAGTTGCCCCAGCTTGCCGATGTGGCTACCGACCAGCAGACCGGCGGTCTGGCGGTCTCGTTGGTTATTGATCGCGTGACCGCATCGAGGCTCGGCATTGCGCCGTCCACCATCGACAGCACGCTCTATGACGCCTATGGGCAGCGCCAGATCAGCACCATGTACACGCAGTTGAACCAGTACCATGTGATTCTGGAAGCCGCGCCAAGCTCTCAGCAAAGTCCAAATAAACTTCAGGATTTATATATTCAGACAAATACTTCCACTGGAGGCTCGGGACCAGGCGCTTCCTCGTCCTTTGCATCTTCGGGATCTTCCTCGGCTGGTTCCAATGCAACCACGACTTCCGTGAAATACACACCTTCATCGATGGCGCTCACCGCGCCTCAAAATGCAATTCAGTCCGGCGTGGGCGCAAGCGGCGCTTCGACTGCCGCGGCTACCTCGACCTCAGCCGCAAATACTGTGCCCCTCAGCGCGTTCACTCATCTTGAGAAAGCCACCGAGTCGCTCTCCATCAATCACCAGGGGCAGTTCCCGGCCGTGACCGTGTCGTTCAATCTGGCGCCGAGCGCCGCGCTGGGAGGCGCAATCTCGGCCATCGAGAAGGCGCAGAAAGACCTGAAGATGCCGGCCAGTGTGCAGTATGGATTTCAAGGCACGGCGGCTTCCTTTCAGGGGTCACTCTCCAATGAAGGCCTGCTGATTCTGGCCGCGCTGGCAGCGGTCTACATCGTGCTCGGCATCCTTTATGAAAGCTTCATTCACCCCATCACGATTCTCTCGACACTGCCATCGGCCGGCGTTGGCGCATTGCTGGCGTTGATCCTTTTCAAACAGGATCTCAACGTCGTCGCCATTATCGGCATTATCCTGCTGATCGGCATTGTCAAAAAGAACGGCATCATGATGGTCGATTTTGCGATGGAGGGAGAACGCGAGCACGGGAAGAACGCAACAGACGCGATTTACGACGCTTGCCTGCTGCGCTTCCGTCCCATCATGATGACCACCATGGCGGCGCTGCTGGCGGGCCTTCCGCTGGCGCTGGGCCGCGGAATGGGTTCGGAGTTGCGCCGTCCCCTGGGCATTGCCATGGTGGGCGGATTGCTCCTGAGCCAGGTGCTCACGCTTTACACAACGCCTGTCATTTACATCTTTTTCGACCGCATCGGCCATCGTTTCAGCCGCGCGCCGAAGACTCTTGAACCCAGCGGCGAGCCGCAACCGGCGGAGACTCCATGAACATCTCCGCCCCCTTTATACGCCGTCCGATAGCCACCACCTTGCTTACCGCCGGCATCCTACTCGTTGGGGCCATTGCCTTCAATGTCCTGCCGGTTTCTCCCTTGCCGCAAGTCGATTTCCCGACGATCTCGGTTTCCGCCAACTTGCCGGGCGGGAGCCCTGAGATTACCGCTTCCTCGATTGCAACTCCGCTGGAACGTCAGTTCAGCCACATCGCCGGCGTCACTGAAATGACCTCGTCGAGTTCGCTGGGCAGCACCTCGATCACACTTCAATTCGATCTGAGCCGCGACATCGACGGCGCGGCGCGAGATGTCGAGGCGGCGATCAACGCGGCGCGAACTTACCTGCCCGCAAACTTGCCCGCGAATCCAACCTATCGCAAAGTGAATCCTGCCGATTCGCCAATCATCATTCTCGGACTGACCTCGGATAAGTATGACAAGTCGACGCTCTACGACGAAGCGTCGTCGGTCATTGCGCAGAAGCTCTCGCAGATTCAGGGTGTGGGGCAGGTGATGGTAGGCGGAGGCGCAGGTCCATCCGTGCGCGTGGAAGTGAATCCGACCCTGCTCAACAGCCATGGACTTACGCTCCAGAATATTCAGTCCGTATTGAGCCAGCAGAATGCCCATGAGCCCGCAGGCCAAATCTCCGACGGAACCACGACTGCGGACATTATTACCAACGATCAGATCTCCCATGCGGACCAATTCAAGCCGCTGATAATCGGAACCAACAACGGTGCCGCTGTCAGACTCTCCGACGTAGCCGATGTATCCAATGGAGCGCAGAACATTCGCACATCAGGGTACCTCAACGGCACACCCTCGATCACTGTCATGATCTTTCGCCAGCCGGGCGCCAACATCATCGACACCGTTGATCGCGTTCGCGCCGAGTTGCCCTCGATTGAAGCCTCCATTCCGCAAGGCATCAAGACGACCATCGTTCTTGATCGCACCACCACTATCCGCGCCTCTGTCGGCGATGTGGAGCGCACTCTCATTCTCTCTGTCATTCTGGTAATTCTTGTTGTCTTCCTTTTCCTGCGCAACTGGCGAGCCACAATGATTCCCGCTGTTGCCGTTCCTGCTTCGCTGATCGGCACCTTCGCGGTCATGTATATGTTTGGCTTTAGCATCGACAATCTCTCCCTGATGGCGCTGACGGTCTCGACGGGTTTCGTCGCCGATGACGCCATTGTGGTGATGGAAAACATCTCCCGTCTCCGCGAAGGAGGAATGACGCCCATGAAGGCCGCATTCGAAGGTTCAAAGGAGATCGGGTTTACCATTTTCTCCATTACCATGTCGCTGATTGCAGTCTTCATCCCGATCCTTCTCATGGCGGGCATCGTTGGCCGCCTGTTTCGCGAGTTTGCCATTACTCTGTCAACAGCCATCGTTGTGTCGATGCTTGTTTCTCTGACCACTACGCCCATGATGTGCGCCTATCTGCTCAGAGATGAGAGGAAAATCAAGCACGGCAGCGCGTACCGCACCACTGAGCGAGGATTTACATGGATGCTCTCCGGCTATAGCCGTTCTCTGACGTGGGTCTTGAAACACCCCGCTCCCATGTTGACCCTCCTGCTGCTCACCATCGGGTTGAACTTCTATCTCATTGACATCATCCCCAAGGGATTCTTTCCGCAGCAGGATACAGGAGCCATTACCGGCAATGCGCGGGGGCCGCAGGACGCTTCGTTTTCGGTGATGGATAACTCGATCCAGGAACTGGAAAAAGTCATCAAGGCCGATCCGGCGGTTGACAATGTCATTGCCCACACAGGCGGCGGCGGCGCATCCAATAGCGGTTCAATTTATATCGCGCTCAAGCCTCTCGATGAGCGCAAGGTTGGAGCGCCGGAGATTATCAATCGTCTGCGGCCCAAACTGAACAAGCTTCCTGTTGCTTCCGCGTTCCTTCAGGCCGCGCAGGATCTGCGCATCGGCGGTCGATCGAGCAACGCTCTCTACCAATACACCATCCAGTCCGACAACGTGCAGGATCTTTCGCACTGGGGCCCCATCCTGCTGGCGGGAATGCAGAAGATTCCAGGCTTCCAGGACGTAAGCAGCGATGCGCAGAATAGCGGCCTGCAAGAGTTGATCGCCTATGATCGAGCAACCGCGGCGCGGCTTGGCATTACGCCTCAGTCTCTGGACACGTCCCTCGATAGCGCCTTCGGCCAGTCTCAAGTTTCCATCATCTACACACAGTTGAATCAGTATTACGTCGTGCTGGAGGTCGCGCCGCAATACTGGCAGAGTCCCGACGGCTTGAAGAACATCTATCTGCATACCACGGGCAGCGGTCTCATTCCGCTGTCTTCGGTCAGCACGGCGCAGGCCAGCACCACGCCGCTGGTCATCAATCACACCAGTTCGTTTCCCTCCGTTACCGTGTCTTTCAATCTTGCAACCAATATGTCGTTGAGCGACGCCACCCGCCTGGTTTCTCAGATGCAGGAGAAGCTCAATATGCCGCAGACCGTGCGCGGCTTCTTTGCCGGAACCGCGTCAGCCTATCAAACCTCACTCGACAGCGAACCGCTTCTCATTGGCACTGCCTTGCTTGCCGTCTACATTGTCCTCGGCATTTTGTATGAGAGCCTGGTGCATCCTCTCACCATTATCTCCACTTTGCCGTCGGCGAGCGTGGGAGCCATGCTTGCGCTCATGCTCTTCAAGATCGACCTCAATGTAATCTCGATCATCGGCATCATTCTGCTGATCGGCATAGTAAAAAAGAACGCGATTATGATGATCGACTTTGCCCTGGTTGCCGAGCGCGAGCACGGCAAGAGCACCACCGATGCCATCTTTGAAGCCTGCCAGCTTCGCTTCCGTCCCATCCTGATGACGACGATGGCCGCCTTGTTTGGCGCATTGCCGCTGGCCTTCGGAACGGGCACTGGCTCCGAACTCAGGCGTCCCCTGGGCATCACCATCGCAGGCGGATTGATCGTCAGCCAGATGCTGACTCTCTACACCACGCCCGTCGTCTATCTGTTCTTCGATCGCCTGCGTCTGCGTTTCAAAGGCAAACAACCAGTTACTCTCAACCAGGGAATCACGGAGGCTTCCTAGTGATGAGCCCTTATGGATCGTCGGTTATGAAGGAGTCGATCATGCAATCACGCAGGCCTTTCGTGGCTTTATCCGCACTCGCTGTCGCGTTCTTCTGCGCGGTGCTGGCCGGATGCAACGTCGGGCCTAAGTATCTTCCGCCCGCGATGACTGCGCCAGCGGCCTTCAAGGAATCTCCCGCGCAGTTCAAGCAAACCGATGGATGGACTGTGGCGCAGCCCCAGGATGCGGTTCTTCGCGGCAAATGGTGGGAGATATACAATGAGCCAGATTTGAACGCACTTGAAGACCAACTGAATATTGACAACCAGAATATTCGCCAGGCCTTCGAGAACTTTATGGAAGCGCGAGCCCTGGTGCGCGAGGCGCGCTCGCAGTATTTTCCTACGGTAGGCGTTGGCGGCTCCTACACCCGGTCGCAAACCTCTTCCACCGTCGCATCTACGTCAAGCACCGGCACATCAGGCGGCAAACAATCGCAGGTGTTTTCTCTTCCCGCCGATGTGTCGTGGGAGCCTGACCTTTGGGGAAGGGTGCGCAACACCGTACGCGCCAGCCAGTATACAGCGCAATTGTCAGCTGCCGACCTTGAAAATGAACGGCTGACTGAACAAGCCAGCCTTGCTCAATACTTCTTTGAAATTCGCGGCCAGGACGCTCTTCAGAAGATTCTCAATGGCACAGTGGACGCCGACAAGAAAGCAGTCCAAGTTGTGCAAGCCGCCTATGACACCGGGGTTGGCGATCAAATTTCCGTTGTCGAAGCGAAGGCGACCCTCGAGAGCGCTCAATCGGCGGCAATCAATATCGGAATCGCCCGATCTCAATATGAACACGCAATTGCCATGCTAGTCGGCAAGTCGGCTTCGACATTCTCCGTTCCTGTTGTGCCGAAGACGAGCGCGCCTCCGCCGATTCCCGTCGGCTTGCCGAGCCAACTGCTCGAACGTCGCCCGGACATCGCTGCCGCAGAGCGAAACATGGCCGCCGCCAATGCGCAGATCCGAGTTGCTTATGCAGCCTATTACCCTGCTCTGACGCTCTCCGCCACAGGCGGCGTGGAGAGTTCGGCCATCAAGAATCTCCTGGAATGGCCTAGCCGATTCTGGTCCGTCGGCCCATCCATTTCAGAGACTGTCTATGATGGCGGCCTGCGCCGCGCCTCCGTAAATCAATACATCGCAACTTACAATGCAAATGTTGCCGCGTATCGCCAATCCGTTCTCACAGCCTTTCAGCAGGTGGAAGACTCGCTCGCGGCGATTCGCATTCTCTCGCAGCAGATTCAGCACCAGCAGAAAGCCGTTGACTCCTCCCAGACATTCCTGCGGCTCGAGCAGGGACGTTACGAAGACGGCATCGACCCTTACATCGATGTGGTCACAGCGCAGACCACACTGCTCGCCAACCAGCAGTCTCTGGCGACTCTCGATGTTCTGCAAATGACCGCGTCAGTTCAGCTGATTGAAGCTCTGGGCGGAGGTTGGGACCGGTCGCAATTACCTACGCCGACACAGGTTACGCAGAAGCCTTCAAAGTCGGAGACCACGATTCAGCACTAGATTGCGAAGGCTTCCTTTGCGATGAAACCGTAGAAGATACAGTTGGCAAGATCGAGCCTGAAAAACGCCGATTGCGCCAGAATGAATTCTGTCTTTACGCAAAATCGTCGAGTCACTCAGCGAACACTCCGGTGGGCAATCGGGATCGAGAGTGAGGCCGATCGAGTCCTCAGTATCTAACAGGCTACCCTGATGTTGAGAGCGGCTAAGGCGTTGACCGGGTGATCAACTGGCTCGCTCTCTTTGCTGATCGCTGACAGATTCGATAGCGAATTGAAGTTGACTGTCCTTGTTGGCTAATGCTGCCCGCCAAGCAAATTCAACCAATTCGTCCGGCTCGATGGGCATTCCTTCAAGTACCGTGCCGTTCCATGCGTCGTAGGCTCCAATCGGAAGAGCCAACCGGAATCCGTGGCCCACTTTGACGGAGGTGGCAGAAGCAACTTCCTGGATCTCTTTTTACCGATGATAGTGGCCAGATTATTCTCTCGCGCGAACGCGACAATCATTTCTGCTGCGCTCGCGGTATGGCGGTTAACGAGTATGGTCACTCTTCCGTGGAAATCCCTGCTGCCCAGCCCCTCGGTCTCAAGCACGATGGGCGTCTTGGCCAGCATTGCCGGCGCAAACTGCAATGCGAGCAGCCAGAGCGCCTGCTTGGACGCTGGGATAGCTTGGAAGAGACGAATTCATTTCGGTTCCCTGCGCCTTTGCCCCCTTCCCCAAGGAGATCTTCATGCCGGCACGATCCTGGGTCGAGCGCTGATTCAACCTGCAGCGGTGGACCGAGATGCCACGCGGCGGTCACTTCGCAGCCTGATCTTCTGGCGGATGATCTTCGGGCATTCTTCGGCTCTCTCCGCTAGGGCACCCGTAAATTAATAGTGTCAGTCAGAACGGCCTAAATCGAGCAATCTCTCCAATTCTCCCAACATGCTCACACGTAACTCTCCATTTCTGGTTTGCCGCACGCCTTATAAGCGCCAAAGTTTGCACGTCCTGATTGAGAGGATTGTGCAAGGATTGTATAACTTCAGTCTACCGCACCTATGGACTTTACGCCTACATTGAGTTCAGCACCTTTGGAGGGTGTGACCTTTGGCACAACGAACATGGTTCATCACAGGAGTCAATAGCGGCTTTGGCCTGGTCACGACCGAGCTACTTTTGAAGCGCGGCGATCGAGTCGCGGGTACAGCTCGCAAACTGCAGCAACTTGACGATCTCAAGACACAGTATGGGGAACAGCTCTGGCTCGCATCGCTCGACGTGGAAGACACCCCGGCCATTCGCAATGTGGTCGATGCCGCGTTCCAACATTTCGGCCGCATCGATGTGATCTTGAACAATGCCGGTTACGCCCTCATCGGAGCTGCCGAGGAACTAACCGATGAGCAAATCATCCACCAACTCAATACCAACCTGATGGGCTCTATCCAGGTGGTTCGTGCTGCATTGCCTCATCTGCGCACCCAGGGTGGCGGCCGCATTCTTCAAGTGGCCAGCGTGGGAGCGCAAATTGGCGTTCCGGGTATGTCGATTTATCACGCGAGCAAGTGGGGCATCGAAGGATTCTTCGAGGCGACGACACAACAAATTGCTCCATTTAACATTCAAACCACCATGATTGAACCGGGTGGCGGACGTACAGCGATTTTCGATGCGGGGCGCTTAGTACATGGCCCGGTGCTGTCTGCTTATGACGGTACTCCCGCTAGACAGACCGGAGAATTTCTTGAAAGTGGCACCTATGTCCCTCCGGGAGATCCGGTCAAAATGATGCAGGCCGTGATCGACAGTGTGGATTTGGCCGAAGCGCCCAAACGTCTCGTACTAGGCAGCGATGCCTATTCCTCGATCCACGAGGTGCTCACAAAGCGCCTGGCAGCCCTCGAAGCTCAAAAGCAAATTGCTCTTTCCACGGATGCAGACGCGTAACACAGGTGGGAACCCGGGTGATCTCGGAATGCTTTTATTGTCGATTTCCGCCCCGTCCTGCGATGGATCGACGTACACCTGAAACGACCGCTTTCGTTCTCTAATCCCCCAAGGAAGCACATTGGCCAGCCAGATCGTGGAAGGGGCCATCCTGTTTCTCCGCGCGCATCCTGCTTATCTGGCGTTGCTTTGAGGCTCCCATGACCTTCGCACGTACCAAAGCCGCGCGAAGGCCATTGCGAGGCACGTTCGGGGCTGTCATTCATCGGATCTACCCAAATATGGAAGCCGCGAGTCTATCTCTCGCATCCGATGTAATAGGCGGATTGCTGAAGGCTCTCTTCAACCTGTATAAGGATGCGAGTTTGATGGAGCGCGAAAGGCTTCGACTGTATTTCAAGTCGCTGATCCAACACTACGTTGAGTGTGTTTTACCCGACTGATCAGGCTCTGCGACGAGGCAAAATCTGCGGCCAGATGAGGAGAAATGTCAGTGACAATCGAACGATTCGTTCCCGAGTATTCAGCCGAGTTGGTAGATGATCTGCGCAACCGACTTCGCCGCAACCGATGGCCCGATGTAGTTTCGCAATCGGGCTGGGACTACGGCACCAATCCCGATTTCCTGCGCGAAGCTTGCGATTACTGGGGTACTCAGTTCAATTGGCAAAAAGAGATTGAGCGGTTTGCCGCTTTTCCGCACTTCAAGACGACAATTTCCGGCCAGGAGATTCATTTTCTGCATGTGCGCGGCAAAGGATCTGCGCCGATTCCGCTCGTTCTCACCCACGGCTGGCCGGGATCATTCCTTGAGTTCCTTCGCATCATACCCCTGCTCACCGACCCTGCCTCGCATGGCGCGTCCGCAACGAATTCCTTCGACGTGATTGTTCCGTCACTTCCCGGTTATGGCTACTCGGGTAAACCCGGTCGCGGTATGAACATCTTCGCTGTTGCCGATCTATGGGCCGAGCTTATGACGAAACTGGGGTATGAACGGTTCGCCGCGCAGGGCGGAGACGTGGGCGCTGGTGTCACCACTGCGCTCGGCCTACGTCATGCAGAGCGTCTGCTGGGCATTCACCTTAACTTCATTCCCGGCTCCTATTGGCCATTTCTGCCTTCCGGCACAACTCCGACCCAAGACGAACAAAACGCGTTGAAACTGGCCACGCAATGGGCAGAGCAGCACGGTGCATATTGGCACATGCAGCGCACTACGCCATTGACGGCCGCTTATGCGCTCAACGACTCGCCCACCGGCTTGGCTGCTTGGATCCTCGAAAAGTTCAGCAAATGGTCCGATTGCGGCGGCGACCCACGCAACGCATTCCCGATCAACGAACTGCTGGCCAACGTCACGCTCTACTGGATGACTGAAACGATCTATTCATCCTTCCGTATGTACTTTGAAAACGCCTCCGCTCCTCTCGCATTCGGAGAGCATGATTTCGTCAGGGTTCCCTGTGCCGTTGCGCATTTCCCCAAGGAAATCTACCTTCCGCCGCGCACGTGGGTTGAGAGAGGCTACAACGTGTGCCGATGGACAGAGATGCCACGCGGCGGCCACTTCGCAGCGTGGGAGCAGCCAGAATTGCTGGCGCAGGATCTGCGATCCTTTTTCCGTGGATTCCGTTGATCCACTCAATGCACGAGTCTATATGACTATTGGTCTTAAGGAGGTAGATCATGTCACGAGGTTTAGCACTGGTAACGGGAGCTTCGAGTGGTCTTGGGGCTGAGTTCGCTCGCGCACTGGCGCGGAGGAATATGGATCTTGTGCTAGTCGCAAGGCGCGCCGAACGTCCGCGGACCTCATTTCACCTACTCTGAGATGTGCCTGACGAAAAAGATTCCGTTCTCCGAGCACGTGAATTTCAGGTTGGATACACAGTTCTTCAACGTCTTCAACCATCCCAACTTTGCGCTGCCCAGCAATCAGGCGGGTACACCAGGAAAGCCCTCGACATAAACTGGATTTGGCGCGCTGACCAGCACCATCTCGCCGCCCACAGGTTTGCTCGGAGTCGGCCTCGGTGGAAACAGCTCACCGCGTATGATTGCTTTTCAGGGCAGGATCGAATTCTGACCAGCAGCTGCGGAGGTCGTTCTTCAGGAACTCGCAGATGAACAGAGAAGATAGACAAGCGAAGATAGAAATTGCATCTCAAGCCGACTGCACCGGGTCAGCAGCAAGCAGCCTCCCGAGTCGCAATAGAGACACTTTGCCATTCCTCTATTATCTCGCAGCCAGTGATTGACCCGAAACCGGGACGTTTTCGTCGTGTGGGTATGCGGGAGGAGAATTCCTCCCTCGTTCCGGTCGTCTCCAATCCAGGCCTCTCCCACGACCTACCCCAGCGGGTCCTTTCCGAGATTGTTATGAAACTCTTCAGTGCTGCGATGAACAGGTATTCAGCGTAGAGAATCGTCGATTCTCGGACCCGCAGAAGGCTTACCTGCAAAACCGTGCAGATATCCGCGGCCTCCGGGATTTTGGGACCAGGAGGAGAGAAGTCCATGTACGGAAGCTGGGATAAAGTGGCTGATCTTGGCGCGAACGGAGTCTGCTTACGAGCGTGATTAGGGGAGCTCCGGTGAGCCAGAACCGCTGCTTACGAAATCAAGGACAGACTGGGCGAGTTGATCCGGGCGCTCGAACGTCGACAGATGGCCTGTCTCAATTTCCAAATAGCGGGCGTTTGGGATTACATCTGCGAGGCTACGTGAATGAGCCGGCGGGACCATATAGTCGTGGGTGCAACCGATAACCAAAGTAGGCTTAGTGATACGCCTCGCTCGGTCGCGCACATCAATTGTGAGGTCCAGTTCGACCTGCCTCGCCATGCCATCCCAATTGTTTGTTGCGACTATCTGCTCGATTGCTTGATTTACTGCGGACGAGTCCATCCCGGCGAGGAAATTCGGGCTGAAGCCTGTGATCAGCAGCAAGCGCGCCATTGCCTTACGATCTGTGCGGATCAGGTCCCGCCATAGCTCGAACTGCAGTGTCTGGCGCGAATCCACGCTCGTCGCGAACCCGGAAAGCAAGATGACAGAGCGCACGAGATGCGGGTATTCGGCAGCGATATAGATCGCAACTGAGCCGCCAAGCGAAAAGCCGACGAGATCGAAGGGGGTCGCTCCTGCCTGTTCAGCGGCTGCAATGACCTGAGCGGCCAGCATGTCGACAGTTAGGGGCCGTCCGTCATCTACCGTTTCGCCAGATCCGGAGTAGTCCGGCCGGATCACCGTATGGCTCTCAGACAAGCGGTCGAGCAACGGACTCCAGTTCGTTTCCGAATTGCCTCCCGTGCCATGGAGGAGCATTAAGCCTGGTCCTGAGCCGTCTAGACGATAAGCCACCTTCGCCTCATCAACTTCAACCCAATATGTCATTGCTCGCGATCTCCCCTAAAGAAGATTTTGTCTCAGACCCACCGACATGGTACAAACGGAGGGTGACTACGCTTAACATAACGTAGGGTTCCTACGTTTAGCAAGCGAGATCGAAAAAAAATGCAAGAAGAGTTCAGTTCCCATCTGAAGCGTCGGCGCCGATCTGACGGTGAGCGCAACCGGTCGCGACTAATCGCGGCGGCCAAGCTGGCCTTTGCCGAACGCGGCGGAGCCGCCAGCCTGGAGGGAATCGCGCGCGCGGCGGAAACAAGCATTGCTTCGCTCTACCGCCACTTTCCGACACGAGACGCGTTGATTGAGGCGGTGTACCGGCAAGAGACCGAAACTCTGATTACGGCAGCTGCGCGGCTCATGACTGAACGAGAGCCCGTAACAGCTCTCCGCGAGTGGCTGCTGTTGTTCGTCGAATTTCTAGACGCCAAGCAGGGCATGGCGAAGACTTTGGATACCCTCATCGGCGGGCCGGATGCCCTCTACAGCGGAACCCCGGGCCGCCTAGCTTCTCCTATCGGGGCACTCGTCGACCGTGCGGTCCAGACTGGTGCCTTTCAAATCGACGTCGAGCCACTCGATCTACTCCGCGCCATCGCCGGCGTGGCGAACGTTAGGCACAACAATAAGTGGAAGAACTCAGCTGTCCTAATGGTCGATCTCCTGCTCAAGGGTTGTGTAACTCATATGAATTCTCGCTTCGGCCAAAGTTCCGAATCGCAAACCGGACCGTCCCGTTTGATCGTTCGAAAAAAAACAAGTCGCGGTTGAGGCCTCATATGGCCGAAATGATCTCTCGACAACGTTTTCAAATCTGTGATGCCCCGTGCTTGCGTTTCCCTTCTTCAACATACGCAACCTCATAGGTACGTGCGGATGGAGCGCGATCATGAAGATTACGGTCCGCTGTATGGGTTGAGCACAGAAACGATTTGCAACTCGGCCATCCATCGCGTTCCTCGCACAAGAGAGCGGCCAGCATCCGGCATCAGAGGAGCAAACAGCTTAGCGCCCCAGCTCCTTTCAGCTCGGGTGATAAGGCTCGCGCGTCTTTGTCCTCTTCAGCAAACCTACAGATTTGAGAGCTAAGCTTCATTTCTGAGGAAACATCTATGCTGTCAAGTCTTTTCAAACTTGTTCCGACGCAACCGCCCGCTTCCTTGAAGCTGCACTCCCATTTCACCTTGCGTCTCTTTCGTCGTGCGGCAAATCTCTGCCTTGCATTGTCGGTGTCCCATTGCATCCTCGTCGCGCAAAGCTCCACAGGAACTCTCATCGCAGTCAACCAGGACGACGCAGATGTCAGCATTGTCGACGCTCAAGCCGCGAAAGAAGTAGCTAGAGTTCCCGAGGGAGCGGTTGCAGGTCACGAGGTAGCCACTTCTCTGGATGGCAAGATTGCGTATGTCCCAATCTACGGCGATTCAAGTGTCGGCGAGGCCGGATCGGATGGAAGGGAGATGGTGGCTATCGACCTCGCGTCCCGAAAGGTAGTGGGACGGCTTGATTTCGGCCACGGCGTCCGTCCGCATTGCATTCTGATGAATCCAAACGACGGCTTGCTTTACGTGACCACTGAACTCGATCGCACGGTCACTATCGTCGACCCAAATGCCCTCAAGATCGTTGGCACGATTCCAACCGGCCAGGAGCAATCTCACATGCTGGCGATTTCTCACAATGGCCGCTTCGCTTACACCGCAAATGTCGGACCGGGCTCAGTTTCCGTTCTCGACCTGAAATCGCGCAAGCTTGTTGGTGTGATTAAGGTATCTGGTGCAGTGCAGCGAATCTCCATCTCACCTGATGACAGGGAGGTCTTCACGGCTGACCAGACCAGTCCCAGGCTTGCTGTAATCGACACGGCAACCAACACTGTAGAGAGCTGGATTCCTCTCCCCGCCGTCGCATATGGGAGCGCGATCACTCCGGATGGACGATGGCTGTTGGTGACCCTTCCTCATTCGTACACGGTGGCGGTGGTCGATCTTAAGACACGGCATGTTGTTCGAACGATCCCCGTACCCAAAGGGCCTCATACAGTGCTGCTGTCCCCGGACAAACAGACAGCGTACATAGCCTGCATCAGTAGCGGAAGCGTTGCAGTGATTGATCTGTCTGACTGGTCTGTGAAGGGGATAATCAAGGTCGGAAAGGGCGCCGACGGTATCGGCTGGGCGTCGTCTCATGAAGGCAATTGATTCAAATAGATGAACCTGGCTCATTTAGTTGTGGTGGAGGACTCAGCCATGAAAATGATTGAATTGCAGTCGAGCCTGCTCGATGCCCGAGCGCCCACCGAAAGTCGAGTCACAGAGATGAGAACGGTGAAGCCCCTCCGGCCATCAGGAGACGAAGCGCGACTGCAGAGTGTGGACACTGTGCGGGGAATTGTCATGGTGATCATGGCGCTGGATCACACGCGGCATTTCTTTTCGAACTCCGAATATCTCTTCGATCCTACGGATCTGTTGCGGACTACGCCGTTGCTCTTCTTTACTCGATGGATCACGCATTTCTGTGCGCCAGTCTTCGTGTTCCTTGCAGGTACAGGAGCGTATCTATCGCTCTCAAGAGGCAAGAGTCTTCCCAGTCTTTCAAGTTTTCTCGCGAGTCGAGGATTGTGGTTAGTGTTTCTCGAAATATTTGTTATCTCCCCTGTCGGTTGGTCTTTCAACTTCAGTTTCACCATAACGCAACTGCAAGTGATATGGGTCATCGGCATATCGATGATCGTGTTGAGCGCACTCATACTGGTGTTGCCGTCGAGAATCATCGGCACCCTCGGGGCGGCTATGATCTTTCTCCACAATTTGTTTGACAGCGCTCACTCCGCATGGCTTGGCGGTGCAGCAGATATATGGCGGGTGGCGCATCAAACGACATTATTCGAACCTTGGCCGCATCATTTCATTCGCTCGTTCTACCCACTGGTTCCGTGGATCGGCGTAATGATGGCAGGATATGCGACCGGCGAGTTGATGACGCTCAGTGTAGTTTGGCGTCGTCGCGCGATCCTTGTTCTCGGTGCATTTTTTATCACTCTCTTCATCGTCTTGCGGACATGGAACGTCTACGGTGACCCGTCTCCCTGGTCGCCTCAGAAAAACCTTCTCTTTTCCCTGATGTCTTTTTTGCGATGCAACAAGTACCCTCCCTCGCTCCTTTACTTGCTGATGACTCTGGGGCCAGCCTTAGTCTTCATCGCCCTTCTGGATGGCAAGACGAATTGGCTCCTGGAGCATTTCAGAATCTTCGGCCGTGTGCCGCTCTTCTACTATTTGCTGCATTTGCCACTTCTCCACGGCATTGCAATCCTCTTCTCCTATGCTCGGTTCGGCAACACATCCGGGGTATGCCAGGGTGTGGTCACCTTGCAGGGGGCGCCACAACCGCCCTCAAGCGGTTGTGGATATAACCTTGCTGTTGTGTATGCCGTCTGGATTGCTGCGGTTCTCCTACTCTACCCAGTCTGTCGTTGGTTCGCTGCGCTGAAGCGCAGACGGAGAGAGGCCATCTTTAGCTATTTGTGATTACCAAGGGCTTTCAGTTGATTTGATTCCGACCACGGCAATTTGTTCGGAATTCGGGATCGATCTTTCGGCTAAATACTTATCAGGAGGATACATTGCATTTTCTTTTCCGCACCGTCGTGTTGCTTCTGTTTGCCTCGTTCCTCGACAGCCTGGGTGTTGCTCAAAGTATTGTCAGCACCTACGAACCTGCCGCCACAAAGCTCATCGACGCCTCTCTGGCCGACACCGAGGGATACGAGAACCTCAAATATCTTTGCTATCACATCGGAAATCGAATCTCCGGTTCCGACGCGCTTCTTCACGCCATCGCCTGGAGTGCCGAAACCATGCGGAAAGACGGCCTCTCGAATGTTCGTATCCATCCCGTCATGGTTCCGCACTGGGTGCGAGGGATGGAGTCAGCCGCGATTGTGTCCCCCACAACTCAGCCGCTGCATATGCTCGGTCTCGGCATGTCGGTGGGAACGCCTCCTGAAGGCATTACCGCTCCCGTTGTTGTAGTTTCAGATTTCGCCAGCCTCGCAAAGCTCGGACGTTCTGGGGTCAATGGAAAGATTGTTCTCTACGATGCTTCATTTCAAGGGTACCGACAGACTGTCATGTATCGCACTGCCGGTCCCGCAGAAGCGGCAGCTCTGGGTGCCGTAGCCGTACTTGTCCGTTCGATCACTCCGCTCGCCATGGAGATCCCGCACACGGGTACCACAGTCTACGACCCCAAGCAGCCCAAGATTCCCGCTGCGGCGATCACCATTGAAGATGCCATGCTCTTGAGTAGCCTCTGCGCTGAAGGTAAGACCGTAACCGTCCATCTTCAAATGGAGGCTCATCTGGAGCGAGATGTTGAAGCCGGCAATGTCATGGCGGAGATCGTGGGCACCGAACATCCCGAACAGGTTGTTGTGCTGGGGGGGCATATCGATTCCTGGGATGTCGGCCAAGGAGCACAGGACGACGGCTCCGGAATCATGGCCGCACTTGAGGCGGTCAACATCATCCGGCGCTCGGGACTCAAGCCCAAGCGCACCATCCGCGTCGTCTTTTGGGTCAACGAAGAAAACGGAACAGCCGGTGGCAGGGCATACCTGCAGATGGTAAGCCGTGACTTGGACAATCAGGTGGCCGCAATCGAGATGGACGGCGGAGCTGAGGCTCCCATCGGCTATGGCTACGGGGTCGCCGGCGCTAACCGACGCGCAACTCCTGGAAACACCGCGACGAGGCCGGAAGCTCTTTTGACCGCCGGGCAACAAGCCTCTCTTGCAACCTTGCAACAGATTGCGAATCTGCTCGCCCCAATTGGGGGGGACAAGATCAGCATAGGGGGCGGAGGCACCGACATTGCTCCCATCGTGTCGCAGGGTGTTCCAGGGATGAGCGAAATGACTACGGGAGCCCACTACTTAGACTGGCACCATAGCGAAGCAGATACGTTGGATAAGGTCGATCCCGCAGACTTCCGTAAGAATATTGCCTCGCTCGCAGTGATGAGTTTTGTTCTCGCCGACATGCCAGGTCGTTTGACGGGACAACTAGGGGCTGGCGAATAGAATGCCATTGATGCATATCGCATCGGTGCTGGACACAGTGCCACGCTGCCACAGGGTACAACTTGCGGCAGCTGATCCCAAACGCGCAAACTCGCCGAGTTCCATTTCTTCGCCGAGGGCATGTCAGCACTGTCTGCAATTTACACCAGACTTCGCCATTGTCGTCGGATCGTAAGATCATGCCAGGCTCCGTTCCTGTGTGGGCGGCACAATCACCGCCGAATGGTTCTCCTCCTCCAGCGCCCTCCTGAGCATCCAAGGCAAATTCTTTCTTGTCTTCGACGATCTGGATATGCACCCTGCGCCTTCCTCAATCCCAAGGGTAGTCCATGCGACACACACGGAATCAACTGGTCCTTTCGGCCTTCAGGAGGTCTGCAGATTCAGTGAACGGGTAAATTGACGAGGCCGGCGAAAGCCGGATTATACGGGCGGTTGATATTTAGACAGAATGACGGCCTGGAACAATTGAAGGATTTCTGCGGTGGTGGAATCACCAAATGGGAATGCCATCCTCGCGATGGCTCAGAACTTGATTGACAGGTTCAACTGCATCCGGCGCGGCGGCTGAGCCGAAACGGGCTCCCCAAAAAACGGCGAACTGATAACGCCAATATAAGTCGTGTCATTCTCATGGTTCAGAACATTGAAAGAGTTGAACGACAGAGTACCGACCGGACCTTCCTTCTTCTTCTTCAAAGGAAAGTCGTGCGAGAGGTTCAGATCGAGGTCGAGGTAACCGGGGCCGTGCATCGAATTCCTAGGCACTCCTGCGGGCCGGTCCAGCGCCAAGCCGTCGTTGTTTTCGTCTGAGCCGGTGGTCACGTCAACGGGCAGACCCGAATACGCCGACAGTGCAACGCCGAAAGCGAATAAACGTTGGGCGGTGAAGGTTCCGAGCAGATCGAACTTGTTGCGCTGATCCTTATCCGATCTTCCCCAGTCCGCGTTTGGGTCGTAGCTCGCGGCGGGGAAATGAGTGATCCCGCTCGTGTTGTTATAGGTCTTGGCCAGGGTGTACTGCGCCTGACCTGTGAAGAAAGACACGGGGTGCCCCTGAAATCCGATTTGCAGCGAGTTGCTCTTTTGATAGCCATCTGACTGGATCAGCCGATTCTGACCCAGGCTGGGATTGGGGCGCGCTGCGAATGCAGGCGGTAACGGAGCGTTGGCATCAATCGAGCGAAACATGTCGATCCGGCGCGATCCAACATAGTTCAATGTCAGTGCGCTGTCTTTCGTGATTTGCTGCTCTATGCCGAATCCGTACTGCACGGTATAGGGGATGATCGCACGGGAATCGAGCGTGACGACGCTTGTCGGAGTGGCTGCGAGTTGAGGGTTCGTGACCGGATAGCTCGGATTCAGAACCAAATAACGCCGGAGGGTGCCCCCATTGAAGTGCAGAAGATCCGAAATCGGGGTCGGCCCGGTGCGGTCGAAGAAGATTCCGGTGCCTCCACGGAGGACTGTTTTGCCCTTCTGCCACGGGGCGTAGGCCAGATCAAGGCGAGGCGCTATATCGTGCTTCACATCATGAAAATGGTTCTGCCAGTAGTAGCGCGCGCCGACAGCGACAGACAGTTTCGGCGAAACGCGAATAGTATCCTGCAGAATCCCCGCGAAGGTTATATCAAGGAAGGGGACGTGACCCTGCCCATTCTGCAGAAGAAAACTAAACGGCTTCGCAGCGGCATAATCGTCCAGACTCGCGAAGGAATATGCCCCCTCCCGGTTCGTGAAATCGTCATAGGCCCGCCGGCTAATGTCTGGAATGTCGATTCCGAATTTGAGTTCGTGCTTCCCGTTCGTGTATGTTACGATGTCTGTCCCATCGAAGTGATACTCGGTTTCTCGAAAATCAGCCTGCGCGCTCCCTCCTGTGAAGGAACCGGACACGTTGATTCCGGGTCCTTCTTGGATGTCATGGGTCTGGTTGTCGAAATGCCCAACCAGGAAGTGGCCCAGATTAACGAGATGGGGAGACAGCACGTAAGTGTCCTGTACATTGATTTCATGCTCGAAGAACAAGGTGTTGGTTCCCGCTTCGGGGAGAACATTACCACCCACTCCCGCGTCTGAAACAGTTTCGTGTTCGTAGGAGTAGCCGGCCCACAATTCGTTCGCTTGACCGTAGTCATGGAAGACGCGGCTCGAAATAAAATAATGCTGGGTTGGATTCGGAACATTCTTTTGCACGAGGCTTGTTGGCAAAGCGGCCAATACAATCGCCTCCTGATCGTCGTGATCTTTCTGCAAGGACAAGAGAAATGTGGTCTTCTTGCTCGTCGACAGGGGGCCGGTGAGTGAACCCTCCAAATAAGTTCGTTGTTCTCCGGGCTTCACCGTTGCAAAGGGTTCAGTCGCGTCAAAGAGCGAATCGCGATAGAGAAACGTGGCTGATCCATGAAATTGGGGCGTGCCCGGTTCGGTTGTGAGTTCGATACGCGCTCTGCCGGGCCGTGCATATAGTGCTGAATAAGGATTGTTGTCGATTTTGACGCTGCTGATTGCTGAGGCTGTAACGCCAGGCCCATTTGCCTCAACTCCGTTGACAATGAGCGTCGCGCCAGACGTTCCAACGGCATCGGGGTCAAGAAATCTGGAGAGGGTGCTGAGATAGTTTGCATCGAATACAGGAAGTCGATCCAACGCGTTCTGGTCGACAACGTGGGCACTCTGATTCTGTTCAATCTCTGTGCTGACGTGGGATGAGAAGCCATCGCTTCCGACGGTCACTGTTTCATCCTTTGCCTCTACGACAAGCGAGATCCGAAGTGCCGGCTGTACTCCCGCTTTGACGGTGACGGATTGCCTCAACTCACGAAACCCAGGCTCCGCCACGTCCAGAACGTATCGCCCGGAGTTTGCGACGGCCAATCGGAACACTCCGGTGCCATTCGTAAGACCACGGGCGATCTTCATTCCGTTCGTAGATTCGAGGCTGACCTGCGCGTCGGGAATCACTGCGCCAGTTGGATCCTGCACCGTGCCAGTCAGCACGGTGTCAGTCTGGCTGTTTGCTATGGAACACACGAGGGAGAATGAAAGGAGTACCGCGCGGAAAATCATTTTCACCGCACCCCCAGCACGGGAAGCGTTGCAATCATAGGTCCGAATTGAATTGACTCGAGAAGATGCTCATTTCCAATTACTCTGAATCGGAGGACGACGCGATTGTCCGTTGCTTCCGGATCTCCCGGTCCCAAGGTTCGCACAACCTGACAAGTCGACGTAGCTCCTTGAAGATGGACAAACTCCCCACGTGTCATGGTGCGGTCGACAGAGTAAAGCCCAGCCGAGCAAAATGTCCTGCCGACTAAAAAGGTGAACGGAACTCTAAGCATGGTTTCTGCAGAAGCAAGCCCGGTATGAGCGATGATGCTCAATAAGCATGAAATCAAAAGGGATCTGCGAAAGATGGTGCGCATCGGTTTTTCTCCTCACTGAAAATGAAGCGTAAAGGCCGAACCTGTAGATTTGCTGAAGAACTAGATTGGTTGCCCTTCGCAACAGCGCATTGTTGAACTACTCTTGAGTTCAAGGTAAAGAGAAATGCATGTCCTGATCATCGAAGACAGAAAAGATCTCGCCCTCATGCTTAAGAAAGTGCTGGAAGAAAGAGAGCATTCAGCCGTAGTTGCATTCGATGGACCGAACGGGCTGATGCACGCTGAGACCGGTGATTTTGACGCGATCGTTCTTGATCTCATGCTGCCGGGCATCAGTGGGCAGGACATCGCTCGGAAGCTGCGGTCTGCTCAAAATCGAGTGCCCATCCTCGTGCTCACGGCACGCGACACGGTCGGTGATACCGTCACAACACTTGACCTCGGTGTGGACGACTACCTGACAAAACCTTTTGCCGTCGCTGAATTCATGGCCCGTCTGCGGGCAGTGGCACGTCGGGGTCCGGCGCAGCACGGCGTACGTCTGGAGGTGTCGGACATCATTCTTGACACAGCGAGCGCGGAGGTAACGCAAAGCGGCCGACCGGTTTCACTGACGCGCACTGAATTTCTACTACTGGATTACTTGATGCGTCGGGCTGGTCACGTCTTAAGCCGCAGTTCTTTGATCGAGCGCGTTTGGGGGTTGGAGGGCTGCATTGAGGCGAACACACTCGAGGCCTTCATCCGAAATCTTCGTATGAAACTTGATGATCGCGATGACCATCATTTGATCCAGACCGTGCGCGGAGTGGGATACCGGATGCGGAATGAAAGGTCAACAAAATGAAGCCACTCCCTATACGCATTCGGCTCACCGCTTGGTATCTGGCTGTGACTGCTGTCGTTTGCGCGGTCGGATTCATTGGAGCCTATCTGGGTATGCGCGAAGCTACAGAACACATGGTCAACAGGGAGTTGCGCGCCCGCACTCAAGAGATCGCTCAATTCTTGGCAAAACACAGGGGACTTCACCATGGACGCGAAACCTGGGAAGAGGAATTCGACAAAAGCTCCGGAGTGGAGCCGAGCCAGGAGCTCTATCAACTAAAGGATGCTTCGGGTGCATGGCTCTTTCAGGCTACGGCAATGAAGGCACTTGATATTCCGGCTGGTATGCCCGACAGAAGTCACCCCGAGCATATCGGGACAATCTTCCGCCGCCACGAGTCGATTCGCCTCCTGACCGCAACCATAGCAGTGGCGGATCGTGACTACCTCGTTCAGGTCGCTACGATCGTTACGCCTCTCTACGAAGAGTTGGCGCTGTTCAAATGGATCGCAGTCTCGACATTGTTCTTGATCCTCTTGGCATCGGGCTTCGGAGGGTACTGGCTCAGTGGACGCTCCATGAAGCCCGTACACGATCTAGCAAACACTGCGCGCCAAATTTCAGAATCGAACCTCGGACTGCGGCTACCTCACCCTGAATCCGACGACGAATTAGGCGAGTTGACGAACGTCTTGAACAACATGTTGTCGCGGCTGGAAACATCCTTTACCCGCATCAAGCAGTTCACTGCGGACGCCTCACACGAACTGAGGACTCCAGTTACGGTGATTAGAACCACCGCCGAGGTCATCCTGGGGCGCCCACGATCCCACGAGGAGTGCAATGAGATGGTCGGTCTCATTCTTCGTGAGTCCGAATACATAAGTGAACTTGTCGAGAACCTCCTCACCCTTGCGCGAGAGGATGTAAAGCCAGAAGATCCGGTTCTGGCGAGGATCGATGCGCGCAGCCTCGTCGATGAGGTTGCACCTGAGGTCAGAGCGATTGCCACGAGCTACGCGCTCGCTTTTGAATCCTCCAACGAGGCCGCGAATTTCGACATCCTTGCGGACAGAAAATCTTTCCGGCAGTTGCTAATGATCCTGTGTGACAACGCATGCAGATATACGAAGCCTGGAGGGACGGTCACACTTTCATTGCGGCGAGAGGGCGACTTCGGTTGTTTCGTCGTAAAGGATTCGGGAATCGGCATCGCGAGTGAAGATGTTGATCGAATTTTTGATCGTTTCTTCCGAGGAGCAAACGCCCGTGAATTAGACGTTGAGGGCGCTGGATTGGGTCTTTCAATTGCGAGATCGATCGCCACAGCGCATGATGCCCAACTCGAGCTCACCAGCACCCTTGGAGCAGGAACCACGGTTCGCGTGAGAATCCCAATCCTGCATGAGACAGAGAGTCATCCGGAGCCGTTCGCACGCCAGTAGAGTAGGAACCCGGCTCCGTTTAGCGTCACGACACCAAACGCCACAAATCATACGCTAACGTCCTCATGCTGAGCACAATCAATCTGCAAAAATCAAATATCCGCGACTCATTCCGCGCTAGGCACTTTGGACCGAGCACCGGTTAGAAAGCTGAGTCAGAACGTTGAAGCCAATGTCTCATAGCTGCGACTGTTCCGCCTGGCTGTTCCAGGGTCACCATGTGTCCGCAGTCAGGCAGAATCACCAGCTCCACGTCTTGGATTGTTTGCGCCATCTCCTTGCTGAGAGTCGCGGGGGCGATCTGATCTTCTGCCCCGCACAGGACGAGCGCGGGTACATGCACTTGCTCTAGAGTACTCAGACTGTCGGGACGATGGATTGCTGTGAGCTGCTGCCGTATGAAACCGTCGCTGCCAACCGCGCGTGCCATGTCAGTAAGAACGGAGGTAATAGCGGCTTCCCCTAAGTGATTTGGGTGGAGAACGCGCGGTAGGAATGATTGTGCGGCACTTGCGAAGTTGTTGCTGCCGCTCCGGGCCGCGTCGATCATGCGTTGCCGGAAGGCTTTGCCGCTCTCGCTTTCTGATCTACTGCCGGTGGACAGCAGCGCCAAACCTTTGATTCGATCTGTGGCCTGCCGGAACACCTCCAGCGCCACATAGCCACCAAGCGAAAAACCCGCAACGCAGAAGGGTCCCGGCGGCATGGTTCGAATAGCCGCTGCTGCTATGTTTTCTACGCCTTCTTCTTGGTGGGTTGGGAAAACCACGCAGGTGCGTTCATGTTCGATCTCCCTTACGACCGATTGCCAGACACGAGCATCGTTCATGAGACCAGGTAACAACAAGAGTGGATACATAGCGCTCCTCGGTGTCGCGGACACATTTTCATTTATAACTATGGAGTGAACTCCATAGTCAAGCAGTTGGTGGCAGCACAGGACCGGGACAGAACGATGCTAATTTCTGAATTTTCCAAAAAGAGCGGATTGCCCATCGATACGGTGCGTTTTTACATTCGCAAGGGACTGCTCGAACCATCAACAGCGATGCTGGGCGGCAGCAGGCCATACCAGCAGTTCAACTCCAGGCATCTCAAGACCGCAGAAAGGATACGCATCGGCCAAGCACTTGGATTATCCCTGCATCAGATAGGCGCCCTCGTCGAAGAACATCGGAGCGGCCGTCTAACACGTCAACGGAGTGCACGATTCTTGCGCGAGCATCAGCAGCTCTTGAAAAACCGCGTAGAACGATTGAGTAGGCTGCTGTCGTTTCTCGATTCAAAGATAGCATGGCTTGAGGGTGCGGGCGACGAGCCCCTGCTCGAGCAATTCATGACGGACGTTGAATGAGGCTGCTGTGACTTGTCAGGAAGCGGATGTCGGTCCGTCCCGCGTTTGCGCAAACGAACGTTTATGCAACAACTTCGGGACTAGCCCCAATCCCAATATTCTGAGTTGCAAAAGATGTCGTCCCTGCACGGGGCTTACCGTTCAGTTGGTACCCAACCGATTAGTGGGTTCTTGTTTTTTAAGCAACGTGAAGCATATGGTTGAGCCTGTACTCAAAGGGGATTGGAGACATGAAGCGTTTTACGTCAACAATCGCAGGAGTGGCGCTTTGTACGGGCATGGCAGCAGCACAGGACACCATGATGAAGGTGCCAGCACCACCACCGAAGGAAAAGGGTTCGGTGGCGGCGATGATCAACGAGGCGATCGCTGGTTATACACAGATCAAGACGATCATCATTGCGGCGATAGACAAGATGCCCGCAGAGAACTTCAGCTTCAGGCCAACGCCAGAGGTTCGCACATACGCGGAACTCTTCAACCACGTGGCGCAGGCGCAGAATGCACTGTGCGCCGCGCCGGGAAGTGCAAGTCCTGCTCCAATCACTGCGACCACGAAGGATGATGTGATGACCGCGTTGAAGAAGTCGTTTGAGCTTTGCGATGCGACTTACGCAACCGTCACCCCAGAGAATGCCATGGAAATCAGTGGTGCGGGCTTTCTGCGGGGATCGAAGCTGGGCATGATTAGCAAGAATGTGGAACATGACAACTGAAGTGGCCCCGGAAAATCGGACAGGGGGATAAGTGAAAGCGCGGCTCCCTAACCAGCCAATAGAATGGCAAGAAAGAGGAGCAAAGATGGCGCGACGTCCCCGTCGAAATCACACAGCGGCCTTCAAGGCGAAGGTGGCTCTGGCTGCCTTGAAGGGCGATAAGACACTGGCCGAGTTGGCGCAGCAGTTTGATGTTCATCCCAACCAGATCACGGAGTGGAAGGGCCGGTTGCAGGAGCGAGCAGCTGGCGTATTTGGTGAAGACAAGAGCGAGTCTGAATCGGTCAAGGTCGATGTGACACGGATGCAGGCCAAGATCGGCGAGCTGACACTTGAGAACGATTTTTTAGAACGCGCGCTCACCAAGGCGGGACTGCTGAGCGCAAAAAGATGATCTCGCGTGAAGAAAAGCTCTCGATTCAGAAGCAGGTACGCCTGCTTCGGCTCAGCCGCAGCAGCTTCTACTATCGGCCGCGCGCGGTCTCGGAAGCCGACCTGAAGTTGATGCGGCAGATTGATGAGTTGCATCTGGAGTATCCGTTCGCTGGCAGCCGGTTGCTGCGCGATATGCTGGCTCAGCGCGGTATCCAGGTTGGCCGGAAGCATGTGCGCAGCTTAATGCGGCGCATGGCCATCGAGGCTCTCTATCGTAAGCCCAACACCTCGATACCCTCGCCAGGACATAGGATTTATCCCTACCTGTTGCGCGGCGTGTCCGTCACGCGGCCGAATCAGGTTTGGGCGATGGACATTTCGTATATCCCGATGGCGCGCGGCTTCGTCTATCTGGCAGCAGTCATCGACTGGTTCAGTCGGCGCGTGCTCAGTTGGAAGCTGTCGATCACGATGGATGTGTCGTTCTGCCTGGAAGCGCTTGACGAGGCTCTCAGTAAATACGGAAAACCGGAGATCTTCAACACCGATCAGGGCAGCCAGTTCACCAGTGTGGCGTTTACGGATCGGCTCAAGCAGGAAGGTATCAAGATCAGCATGGATGGCAAGGGACGCTGGGCGGACAACGTCTTCGTCGAACGCTTCTGGCGTTCCATCAAATATGAAGAGGTCTATCTGCATGCTTACGAATCGGTCTCCACAGCACGGAGCGGCATCGGCCGTTACATCGAGTTCTTCAACCAGCAACGACCCCATTCCAGCCTGAATCGGCAGACGCCGGATCAGGTATACTTCAACCGCTTGCCGGAAACGCTGGCAGCCTGAAAAGATCAGAAGCAGGCCGTGGAAATGTGGAGATCAAAAAACGATCTCCACATTTCCACCGCCTCGACGACTACGAGCTGCGCTTCCACTTATCCAAGGCTCAAAAGCTGTCCAAACTATCGGGTCCACGTCAAACGAGGTGTACGGCACCATGGCGGTCTACATGCGATTGAAGGGGCTGGTGCCGCCAAGCACCGCAATGCGTGGCCGCAGGTAACCATTGCATGCGCCATCCCATCCCAGCTTAGCCCAGACAAGTTAGAGCAAGCTTTGACATTCAGAGAATAGGCAAGAATTAGAATTTGAGAGATCGTTGCCGGCTAACGAATGTCCAAGTGGCAAGATGGCTAAGACTGTATTAATCACCGGCGCGTCGAGCGGCTCCAAGGATTAACCCGAACTCTTCTGTTTCCTGAGATTCGCCCAATCAATCAGCGCACGGAATGTTGGACGCAGTGCTTCTCCTAGATTGGTGAGTTGATATTCAACCTTGGGCGGAACTTGAGGATGGATGGTGCGCTGCACGATGCCATCACGCTCCAGGCAGCGTAATTGCTGAATGAGCATCTTCTGGGACACATTCGGAATAGCCCGCTCTAACTCTGAGAAGCGCTTGATGGGCGTCTTGGCTCCTTCAGGGCCTCCGAGACTGTGAATAATAACCAGCTTCCATCGTCCTTCCAAGAGATGAAAGGCCTCTGCTGCCGTCTCGGCAGAACAGTCTCTGAGCTTCGTCTCTGCGCAGGGCATACTTTTCGGTGAGTACCCAACCGTTTTGTTGGTTCTTGTCATTTGAACAGCATAACGCATATGGTTGGCATACACCGATCACTCCAGTGGCGGCCGGAGGAGTTCAATGCGCTATAAGATTTTTGGGGATCGAACAGGCCTGGCGGTTTCAGAGTTTGCCCTGGGCACAGGGATGCTGGGTAAGGCCTATGGGTATGGAACAGAGCCCGAGGAAGCATTGAAGATCCTCGAAGGCTATGCAGAAGCGGGTGGCAACCTGATCGATTTGTCCGACGCGTACCAGGGAGGAGAGTCCGAACGGCTCATCGGAACGTTCGTTGGGAACAAACGCAACGACTTCGTCCTCATCTCCAAATACACCCGGAGTGCGCAGGCCAGCCCATCACTCGGTGTTTTGGGAAACAGCCGGAAAGTCATGGTGCAAGCTGTCGAAGAAAGCTTGAAGCGGCTGAACACCGACCATATAGACATCTATCTCGCGCATCTGGATGATGGCGTGACACCCATAGAAGAAATTGTGCGAGGTTTCGACGATTTGGCACGCGCGGGCAAGATCGTCTATGGAGGCTTGTGCAACTTCCCAGCATGGAGAGTTGCCACCGCTGTAACGATGGCCGACTTGAGAAGCTGGTTGCCGATTGCTGCAGTCCAGTTGGAATATAGCTTGATTGAGCGGACACCGGAGCGCGAACTCTTGCCTATGGCAGAGGCGATGGGATTAGGGGTACTCGGCTACTCGCCTCTTGCGGCCGGAATCCTCACAGGGAAGTACCGCAAGGGAGAGAAAGGCCGTGCGACCGAGTTTAAAGCAGGCGTGCCCCAGGCGGGGGGCGACCACGAAGCCCTGCTTGACGTCGTGATTGCTGTTGCAACTGAGCTTCAGAGCGACCCCGCAAAGGTCGCGATCGCATGGGTGTGCGCCAAAGGAGTCATTCCCATCCTCGGGGCGAACAGTCGCTCGCAACTGGACGCGAACCTCGGAGCTTCTTTGATCCGACTCGACGCTGAGCAGATTGCGCGCCTGGACAAGGCGAGCGCCATACCCCTTGGGTACCCGCAGGAACGTCTTCGTAGCGAAGGCGTTCGCGCTATGCTCACTGGCAATCGGTGGGACCAGATTGATCGTCCAGTTCGTGTTGTCCGTTGATCGCCAGATGGCTCTGGGGCTCGGCGAGTGATACATCCACGTACCGCTTGCCGTGCATTTTTGCCGAAGAAGCTCCGCCTTCAGAGTTCCGGCCGATTGACCGGCTATCCAACGAATCTCAGGATGACAGTTTGTTCTGGATGAAGCTTTATTCTTCTCGACACCGACTACCTTCTTGGACGCATCACGATTGGCTTCGCGCACGAAGCTTGCGAACTCGTCGTTGAAGCGGGCAGAGTCATCGAAGAACGGGGCGTGCCCCGCATCCGCATACAGCGAGGGCCGCGCGCCAGGAACAAGAGACACTGTCCTTTGAGCCATAAGAGGCAGCGTGAGGCCGTCCTTCGCACCGTGGATGACCAGAGTCGGCACACGAATCGAGCGGAGCACCTCGTCGTCATGATCGAGTGAAACTCGCGAGATTTCCGCGTGTACGCTCGCCTGTAAAACTCCAGCGCGGGCGAGCATCAGGTCCAGCTCAGCCGGCTTCGGGGGAACCGCGAAACACGCGCTTATGAAGCGGCGAGTGTCAGCGGAGCGGATTGCTGCGTCCGGCGATTGAAGCAGCTGCACGAGCGCGGCATTGCCGTCTCCGAACAGCTCCGGCGAAAAATGGGTCACGGCGTCCACCAGCACCGCGCCCGCCAGATTCGAATCGCCGTGGTCGCGAATGAAGTTCATCACCACGACTTCGCCAAGAGACCAAACCACCACCACCGGTCGATGCAGATGTTCAGCCTCGATGACTGCTGCTAGCTCGTCTCCCCAGCGTCGGCCTTCCGTGTAGAACGCGTCACCGGTCGGGCGGTCGGAACGTCCATGACCGCGCAGGTCGTAATCCGCGGGCGACGACCGAAGACATGCTCCGAACCACCGAGGCAGTCCAGCTTGCGCCTGTGCTCAAGGCACTCCCTCACGGCCTGGACACTCCGCTCGGACCGGGAGCAGTCGGCCTTTCGGATGGAGAACGCCAAAGGCTGGCTATAGCCCGTTCGCTGTTAAGGGAGTCGGCTGCGCTCATTCTGGATGAAGCGACTTCGGCCTTGGATGCCCCGACAGAATGTGCCGTGTTTGCATCACTTGCAGAATTACGTCCACATCGGACGCTCATTGTGATCTCACACCACATCAGTTCACTTACATGGGTAGACCGCTTCGCTCTGCTTGACCGGGGGCGAATCGCCGCAATAGGAGATCACTCTATGCTGTATGCGCAGTCCGCTCTGTATCGCACATTGTTCGACGCTTCAGCTCACAACGGAACGTGAGCAGGATTCCTTCGGTCTTGTGTGGCTCCGCTGGGGTTTTCTGAATCCTGGCATTGGTGTCCGGTTTTTCCCGATCTGAGAAGACCGATTCAGTTGGGGGCACATGCTCCAGGTACGACTGGATCGGTCGGCTCCAACATGAACTGGGTATAAGCCTCCCTTTCATGCCAGGGAAGCACCGTCCCTCCAGCCTGCACCTGTTCTTGGATGGTCGGCCTGTCCACCTCGGGCGCATGGCGAAAGCGAGCTTCGCCAACTCGCGGAGTCAAGACCAGAGCCACGATCAGCACCAACCCGAAGATCCGCATCAAGCCACTATTCCAACCTTGCATTCCCAATGTTGTATCCGTGCACCAAATCTCCTCAGGAGTCAGCCAGGGAAAACGGAACCCTGGCCAACGTTCCTCTCCGATCATTCTCTATCCATCACTCTGCTTAGCCGCAGCAGCTATGGCCGGTTTTCGGCGCCGCAGTAGACTTGCCCAGGTATTGCGCGGGATTATGATCGAACTTCTCTTTGCACTTGGAGCCGCAGAAGTAATACGTTTGTCCAGCGTGCTCGATGTGTCCAGCGGCGGTGGCAGTGTCTATTTCCATGCCGCAAACGGGGTCCTTCACAACGGTGGTACTGCTCATAGGAATCTCCTTGGTTCGTGAATATTGGTCGGTTGCGCCTCAATTATTGACTGATAGTTTTCAGCTACGCATTCCACTTGCCCTGAAAACTTCGTCTCGCTCACAAACGGTCCCAACTGAAGCTTCTCACTTCTGATATCGGCAGGTCTGGTCGCTTTTACTCAGAACAGCGGATTGTGCCGTGTCCACCCTTCCGTGAGGAAGGTCACCTTCTACCTGCCATTCATAGTTTCGTTGTCCGCAGTCTGAGGGCATTGGCGATCACTGAGACGGAACTGAAACTCATAGCAGCCGCGGCGATCATCGGGTTCAAGAGCAACCCGAAGGACGGAAACAGCACACCCGCAGCAAGCGGTACACCGACAATGTTGTAAACGAAGGCGAAGAACAGGTTCTCGCGGATGTTGCGCATGGTTGACTTGCTGAGATGACGGGCGCGGAGAATGCCGCGCAGATCGCCTTTCAACAGCGTGATGCCGCCAGCTTCCATCGCCACATCCGTACCGGTTCCCATGGCAATGCCGATGTCGGCCTGCGCGAGCGCCGGAGCATCATTGACTCCATCGCCGGCCATCGCAACCACGGCGCCCTTTTGTTGACGCTCTTTGACGACCTCCGCTTTTTTCTGAGGCAGTACGTCAGCCTCAAACTCGATGCCGAGCTTATCCGCGACTGCTTTGGCGGTCGTCGCGTTGTCTCCCGTGACCATGATGATTTTCAATCCTGCCGCCTTCAACTCGCGGATCGCATCCGGCGTGGATTCTTTAATCGGGTCGGCAACTCCTACGATTCCCGCTGTCTTGCCATCCACAGCAACCAGCATCACCGTCTGGCCTTCTTTGCGCAATGCTTCAGCCCGATCAAGCAACAGCGTAGGATCGACGGACAGGTCGTGGAACAACTCAGCATTTCCGACGGCAACCAGCTTACCTGAGACGGTTCCTTTTACACCCTTGCCGGTTACTGAGTTGAATCCAACCACATCCGCCAGGGAAAGCTTCTTCGCTTCCGCACCCTTGACGATGGCTGCGGCCAAAGGATGTTCGCTCGAGCGTTCAAGGCTGGCGACGAGTTGTAGAAGGCCGGATTCCTCGAACCCTGGCTGGGGAAAGACGGAACTCAGAGTCGGTTTGCCTTCGGTCAGCGTTCCCGTCTTGTCGATGATGAGTGTGTCCACCTTGCCGAAGATCTCCAGCGCATCCGCATTACGAATGAGGATGCCTGCGCGCGCCCCGCGGCCTGTACCCACCATGATCGCCATGGGTGTAGCGAGCCCGAGCGCACACGGACAGGCCACGATAAGAACGGCAACGGCATTTACGAGAGCATGAGCGAACCGCGGTTGAGGACCGGCGAAGAACCACACGGCAAAGGTGACAATGGCCGCAACGATCACGGCTGGGACAAAGTACGAAGACACTTGATCCGCCA
>Ga0224531_1000044_pt1 | contig 79143 bp, 64 predicted proteins | sample CBST100metaG_FD_179876 | JGI IMG/M metagenome (GOLD analysis project Ga0224531, IMG submission 179876) | Peat soil microbial communities from Stordalen Mire, Sweden - C.B.S.T100 | ecosystem: Environmental > Terrestrial > Soil > Wetlands > Peat | place: Sweden: Norrbotten County, Stordalen Mire...
GCGATTCGATGAAGAATTCGCCTTTCTTGTCCTGCGGCGGCTGGAAAAGCGAGACCGCCAGCGCTTTTGCTTCCGACCGGCTGCGCAACTCCTCCGCTGGTCCCCAGTACGGGCAGCGCCGGTCAAGCGGATTGAGAAGAATGTCACCTCGATCCGGGTCGTAGAATCGCTTCACATACTCGCGTGCCGGATCATAAACGATGGCTGAATCACCCCGGCTGCATACCTGCCGGAGTAGCTGAAACATGAGTGCCGACTTGCCCGCGCCGGTGTCGCCGATGATCTGCATATGCTGGGCTTCGGCGCGAGCCGGGATGCGTAGCATCTTGTGCATCCCATCGATCTTGAAACCGATGCCGTCTCCTTTGACGACCCGGTTGAATTGGCGCGGCGTCAGCATCTCCGGGCCTTTGAGCCGGCGACCGTAGCGGAGCTGTTTCTGCCGTTTCACATCCTTCAAGACCGCAAACGGCAGCAGGATCAGAAAGACCACCAAGCCGCCGATCAGCGGTGGCCGGAAGAAGGCGGGCAGACCGGTTCCGCCATAGACAACATCCTTCATGTAATTGCTCAGACGAACGTCGGAAAAACTGTGGAGTGGACCACGGAAAAGGAGCGTGTATCCATGCAGTGGAGCATCTGCCGAGAGCGTGAGCGGAATGGTTTTGCCATCCGGTTCTGGAGTCCTGCCCAGCATCACGTCGGCGTTCTGCGCGGGACGCGGCGGAAGTCCGTGACCCGCTACGAAGAGCACACGGTAGTTGCTTCGGTGAGTTTTGCTGAACGCGCCAATCACCGAAGTGCGCTCATAGAGAGGCAGGTAATATCGCTGCAAGGGTGTCGCGCCAAAGCGAATCCAACCGCAAACGAAGAAGAAGGTCAGCACGGCGGAAAGGAACGCCGCGCTGTAAGCATAGATCGGAATTTGATAAGGCCAGACGATCGATTCCTTGCGTCCCCATGTGGTGTTCTGCATACAGCTACCTCCTGCGCTCGGACGTGAGTTTTCCGGCCAGCTCGTACTTGGCCGTGCCGATCTCATCGAGCAGTTTGTCGAACGTTTCCGGTGTCAGCTTTTGCCCGGCGGCCAAAGGACGAAGCACATTGACAAGAAGCAAACGGATGCCAATAACTTCCGCCAGTGCCGCGTTGTTCCTGGACATGCTTTGTAGTTGGGCCAGGATCACATCGCGTATCCACTGACCACGTGCAACACCGTGTGACTCCGCGAATTTGGTTACAGCGTTCCGTTCCTCTTTTGTCAGCTTGGCAGTGACCGGATAGACACGGAGAGCCTCCCGGTCAGTGCTTGTTTTCTTTGCGGATTCTGCTTTCAAAATTGTCATGTGGACCTCGCATTTCCTGGGTGCACCCAAGTGCACCTGAAATTGCTATGTCATTGAGCCCGCAACAAGTGCACCGTGGTGCACTTGCATGAACCTTTCAGGGGTGGAGTGTCTAAATTCTTCCGGTGCGTAGCACCGTAGTGGCATTGCCACCCCTGTAGGCGCGGGATCATGCTTTCGATCCCGCCGCAATTGCTGCCGTTTGGGACGCCAATTGTGCCACCGAAACCGGCTTTCTTCGAGACAGTTTGGCTGCCTCATTGGCGACTGGCCGACGCACACGCAACGTGGGCGTAATGCGCTGTGCTTCAGGAGTGCGAAGGAACTCCTGAAAGTCACGGTCTTTGGAGAAGACATAGACAAGCGCCTGGTCAATCACTTCATCGGCGGTTGCATGGATGAAAGCGGCATATTGATCGAGTTGGATTGCGGTCGTATCCGTCAATCGAACGGACGCGCTGACGTAGCGGGTTTGGACGACTTCAAGCAGTGGCATACAGGTTCTCCTTCAACTGTGGATTCAGGCCGTCTTTCGACGGGTAATCATGCGTTGGGCGGTGGCCGCAATCTCCCGTGCACGAGTAGCGTTTAGTGCGGGGGAAAGCTCGAAGCGACGGCGGACTTCGAGCAAGGTGATAACGTCGTCGATGGGAATGCCATCGGCCATCCAGAGACGGGCCGAGGCAACATCGACGGTACGCTGTGCGTAATACCGTGGATCGACCTTGTCGGATCGGCGCGCAGCAAGCTCGTGCGTCAGCTTCACGGCATCTTTGCCGTGGGCGAGCTGGTCGCAAACCCAGGCCCAATCGTCCTCCGAAAGAGAGTGCTTGCCGGAGGGCGATTTCCGTGCGTTCCCGCGCAGCGGCAGCACGGAAGAGCCTGCTGATTTTTCAAGCCGGAAGTCGGCTGGACCGTAGGTCGCATCCGCGGGGTATTCGACCGTGACAAGGTGCGCGGGAGAATACTTCCGGTTGTAGAAACCGGGGATGCGAAGCACCCGGTTTCGGTCGGTGCAAGCGGGATCGCCGCCGAAGGCATGGGCGATCAGTTTGAGCGTCTGTTCCTGATGCTCGAAATCGAAGCCTGCAACACGCCAAAGCGCCTGATATTTGCCCGGCGAAGTCGAGACGATTGCGGTTGGGGCAGGAACAGCATCCGACGCCCGCAGCATAGCGAGCCGGGCGTCGCCGTCCTCGTCAATATCTATATAGATGTGCCGAACAGAAGCAATGCACTCCTTGGTCCGTTTGCGGCTGCGGGGGCGAAGCGGATTGGCGGAGACATAGATGTTCGCACCGTTGTCGTTCTCAAAGGTGAGCCAAGCCATATAGCGTGGCGCGAGAACTTGTTCGAGAGTGACAATGCGCTGCTGTGGCCGGAGCGTATCTTCCCGCCGCAGCAAGAGTGCAATCGTTTCGCTCGATGAGAAACTGCGAGTGAGAAAGTTGATTGCGATCTGGTTCATGAATCCACCTCGAAGGAGCTTGGTTTTGTGGGCTACTCGCAGAGGAGAAGCGCGGAACAAGCAGAACAAATGCGGAGAGGCGTTAACCTCTCCGCGAGAAAAAGCACGAACGACATTAGCCGTCGTACTTTTCAATGACTCCGACAACCGGAATCTCCAGTCTGCGAATCTGCGTTGCATGGATCTCGATGATCGGATTGGTAAGATTCAGCGAGGCGTAATGGTGAATCACGAGCTGACCATCAACCTCGATATAGTCCCCCTGCTTCATGCCACGCGTGAAGCCGCAGAAATACGGTCCTGGGCAGATCACGCGATACCAGGCAGTGCGGGAGATCCATTCGTTCGAAGGCCGCCACCATACGCCTGATTCAACGCATAGAGTGAGCACAGCATAAGCGTCGTCAGTGATTCCATCTGAAGGTGGAACCTCGGCATCTCTGCCGAGGAATCCACGCAACTGGATCGAGTTGAGGAAGAGATTGTTCATAGCAGCACCTCCCGAAGGAGAACGCGGCCTAAGCCGCGTCCTCCTCCGTGATGGATTCGGCGTCCTGGTTCTCGCCGGCCTTGGGAGGCGCCAGCTTGGTCACCTTGCTGGCTCGCACCTCCCAGTTGCGCGTCGTGGTCTTGGTCTTCTTCTTGTCCTTGATGACCTCCACTTCGCGCTCAGTCGAACGCAGTTCGCCTTCGACCTCCACGTACTCACCTTTCTTCAGGTTCTTCGCGTAGTCGGCGGGTGTGCCGAATGCCACGATGCGGTGCCACTCGGTGTGGTTGACCCACTCGTTCGTCTTCTTGTCCTTGTAGCCGGACTTGGTGGCCAGCGACAGAACCGCGAAGCTCCGTCCCTGCTTGGTTGCGATGGTCTCGGCGTCCTTACCCAGGAAGCCCTTCAGAGTCACGTTGTTGGTGTACAGTGCCATGTCATTTCTCCTTGTTGTATTTGCCCGGATTAGCCTCGGGACACTCTTGCGCGAAGCGACGCGAGATCCCGGGGTCCCCAACACACGTTCTGTGTGTGGTGGGGTGGGAGTGTGCCCCGCTCCCAAGTGCCGAGGGTGCTTTTTCTGGAGTGGGGACCCAACGCATCTGGTTGGGGGAGGAGTCCGGGAAAAGCAGAACCCGAAGTGCCGCAGGGCGCGGGATAAGCACCGAAGCGAGTGACCGAGGGTGAGCAGGGAAAATGCAGGAGAATTGGCGCTCTACGGCAACGATCATCTGAAGGGTGCTTGCAAAGGGACGCGACCGCAATAAGACAAGGACGGAACTTTCCTGTTGTCGGCCACGTATCCCGCTCAACAAGCAGAGAGTGGGCCAACTGCGCCGTCTGCAAGGTTCGGCTCTGGTTACTCGTCGACTACGTGCAGAACTTTTAGAGGAAGAATGGCGTGGAGGTTGAAGACGGACTTCCTCATTTGTGCGCCGGATCGTTGAGGACAAGAAAAGTCCACGATCTCCGTGCAATTGGAAGGTGCGACGCTGCGGTCGGGTGACAATCCTGTGCTGCCTCATGGCCGCCTCCTGACGCCGGAACCATCACGGAGGATGGCATCAACTGCGGCGATGCGTTCTCCTATCCAGCGCATGACTGGGACTGCCATTGAATTCCCAAGTGATCTGTAGCGGGGACCATCAGCAGCGAGTTTGCCGCGGTACTCGACCAAGGTGTAATCGTCGGGGAATCCCTGCAGGCGCTCGCACTCGCGTGGAGTCAGGCGGCGCACGGCCATCGGCGCATGCAATAGATTGGGAGACCCGCTGCTGGTGTCGGAGCTATCGACCTGCTTACTGCAAGAATCAGGCTGTGGTGAGGCTACGGATTGTTCCTGCAAGACCGCAGTAGTCGAGCTGTTCTCGATGCTGCCTGGAGCACGCGTCCGCAGACTGCCTGCAACATCCGTGGATGAGGCGATACTCGCTGTGCCATCGCTGCCATGAAGCGTAAATGCGATAGCGAGTTGCCCGCCGCCATTGGCATGGCTGGCATCATGTCCCATGCTCCGGAGCGTGGGCGCGATCTCATCGGCATCGGCACCGTGGTCCTTTGCGGAGAAGGCAATGTAACTGTTGGTGCTGCCTCCAGCGGATGCACGCAGACTGGCGCTCTCGGAGACCTCGGGCATCGCTCCGCCCTCGCGCCCACGCAGATTGAAGGCGACGGGCAGGATTGCGGAGCTATCGGAGAGATCCCGTCCCGAAGCGTCTCCATAGCGTGTACTCAATGTTCCAGCGATCAGCGGCACGCCGCGTCCCGTGCCGTCTTCGCTCGCATCAAAGCCCTCGGAGGACAGCGAATGCACGATGAATGTCTCGGTCTCAAAATCGATGCGCCCCGAGGCGGTAGCGCAGGCATTGGCTGCGGTGGAGACATCGATTGGGCCGGAGGTGTTGTTGCCGCCGAAGGCTTGCTGGATCAGGCCGCCGTCGAGATCGAAGTCAGTTCCGAGTCCGGGGTCCCCACGGACGGGTCCTTGTCCGTGGGGTGGAAGTCCGCCACCGCCATGAGTGCGCGCGCTAAGGCAAGGGGCAAGGTCTTCCCTCGTTTCTCTGCGCGGCGAAGGATACCCCGACAGGCCCGCGAACTCAAGTAAAACCGCTGCGGAAGCTCGCCAGTTTCCAGCACATCCGACAACGAAGACGCGACGCCGTCGCTGGGGTACTCCGAAGAACTGAGCGTCCAGGACTCTCCATGCGAGGCCATACCCGAGTTGGACCAGCATTCCGAGGAAGGCTCCAAACGTCCTTCCGTCGTCAATCGACAGGACACCGGGGACGTTCTCCCACACCAACCAAGTGGGCCTGATGCGATCAGCAAGTCGAGCAAACTCGATGGTGAGGTTGCCACGCGGGTCATCCAGTCCTGCTCGCTTACCGGCGACGGAGAAAGACTGGCAAGGTGTTCCTCCGGCCAGAAGGTCGATTGTTCCCACATTCTCGGCTCCAATCTTTGTGAAATCTCCCGCATTGATCACGTCGCCATCGGCGGGTAGAGCAGCGATGTTGCGAATGGCGGACGCGCGGCGCTTGGCCTCTTTCCTATCCGGCGCATCGTTCGGGCCGGGCATATGCTGCGGCCGCGATGCGCGATAGTGCGAGCGCAGCAGCCAGCAGCAGAAGGGGTCGATCTCGGCGAACATCGCCGGTTCCCATCCCAGCGGTTGCCATGCAACCGAGACAGCTTCTATGCCCGAGCACACGGAGAGGTATCTCATGCCAATACCTCCCACCACGGCGACGTCATGCACACACTCGCCGGATGCACAGGCGATGGCGAATTTGTCGCTGCATCCCGTATGGCGTTGTAACCCAATGAGCCGCACACTGCTGCGTGGCCCGCCAAGCCATGCAGATTCCCTCGGGGGCAAGAGAGCGGAGCGCTCTGGAGCAAATCCATCGCGGCATTGGTGAGCCGGGCCGGCGGATAGAGCGATTTCAGAGACGAGTTGGGTTGTACAGTCTTTGTGACCGCATGATTAGGCATCAGAGTAACCTCGGATTTCGGTTTGTTCCTAGCTGGAAGCCTGTTCGTCAGGCGCTGGAAGCACGATAGACCTCCTCCGTCATGAAGCATTGCTCTGTGTGGCTATAGCCACTCACGGTGATTAGCTCGCGCACCCTGCGCCGGCCCGTGGAATTGCGTTCGCAGTAGAGGACATAGTCCACTGCCTTGCCGGTCTGTGACCGGATGAATTGCTGATTGAGATTCGTCCTGGCGCTGAGCGCCATATCCGCCAAGCGGTCGAGCGCGTCTACGGCTGAATCCGCGTGCAATGTCGAGAGCGTTCCGCCGTGGCCGGTGTTCATCGCTTGCAGCAGGTCGTAGCCGCACTCATCGCGGATTTCGCCCATGATGATACGGTCTGGACGATGGCGCAAAGCCGCCGCCACCAACTGGCTCGGAGTCACAGCAACCTGACCGGGAATGGCCGCAACAGCTTCCCAGCGAACCGCGTTGGGATGAGCGATCTTCAACTCGGCCGGCTGCTCGATCACAATCAGCCGCTCTTGCATGGGAACGTGGTCGAGCAACGCTTTCATCAAGGTCGTTTTGCCCGAGCCCGTTCCACCGGCGATAATGCCGTTCTTCCGTGCTCCAATCAGCCGTACGACCATATCCCGAACTTTGGCGGGCAGGCTGCCCGATGCGACCAACTCATCTGAGGTAAACCAGCGGTTGAATTTGCGCACGGTGAAGGTCGGACCGTTGATCGATGATGGTGGGCCGACAACGGCCACGCGCGAGCCGTCAGGCAAGCGCGTATTCAGAATCGGATTCTGCCCTGTAAGGTCCTGCCCAAGAATGCGAGCGACGCGCTCAATAGCGGCTTGCAGCCGTTCGTTCGTGTACGGTTGCTTGAGTCGTATTTGTTCGACAACGCCGTTCCGATCCGCGAACACGCCTGTCGTACCGTTAATCATCAGATCAGAGATTGACGGGTCAAGGAGCAATGCTCGCAATTCCTCGGGAAAGAACGGCAGAATCAGTTCGTAACTCATTGCGTCCCTCCCCTGGCGGAAGCAATCTTCTTCGCTGAATCCGCCGTATTTGCTTCGGGCGTTATCGCATCGACAGAAATACGGTTCTCGTGGAACTCTGTGATCGTGAGGCCTAGCGGGTTGATGAACTCGTATTGCGGATAAATCCGGGACTGGTCGCTGACCTGTTTGGGATTGAGATAGTAGGTAATGCTGAGCATCCAATGCTCTGTGCGAGGCTCGCGCGAGTTTTGCGCGGAATAGAACCGGTCCACGGTCATCAGCGCCGTTCCACGGGCGATACGAGCGCCCTGGACCATTTCCTCGGACATCGACGTGATCGTCACGTTCTGGACCGCGACGTCGCTCGATTCGATCTGTCCTGCGGTGACCTGCGAAACCAGATGATTCTGGTTGTCGTCGGTCATCAGGCGCGATGCCAACGCCTGCGACAGAAAGTAGTAATTGAGCGGATATTTCTTGGCGATTACGTCGCGGCTGATCGTGTAGCGGTAGTTGGCCCAGTCGGTCAGATAGGTCCGGACTTCGCCCTCACGCGGGCTGTAGTTGAGGTCGCTGTATTGGATCGCCTGCGCACGGCCCATCTCATCGATACGGATGTAGCGATTCACAATCGGGCGGCGAGCCAGCGACAGGTTCATTCCCAACGAGCCGAGCAGGACAATCGTGCCACAGGCAATGATGAAGCGATAGGCTTTGCGTTCTGCGTAGTGCGACGAATACACTTCGTTTCCAATGCGATCAACAAGCAGCGATTGCGCTGACGTCAAAGACGTTTCAATAGGAGCTGTGCGTGTGGACATGGAGAGCATTTGTCCTTTCTTCAAGAGTGAGAAACAGGTTCGCCGTATAGACAAGAACGATGGCAAATAACACCGCTATCGCCAACAGCAGTGCGCGGCGCAACGGCTTTGAAACTCCGAGCCGACGAAGCAGCAGGAAGCTGAAAAGTAAGGTCCACATGGCTTTACCTCATCCCGCCATCATGGCGATCGAAGCTACGGCTCCGCCGGCCTTGGCTACGCTGTCTGCCATGCCCGCCGTGCCACCGAAGATCGCCTGCGTCATGCTGGGGATAAAGAGCAGGTTGATGATGAAAGCAATGAAGACCATCGTGCAAGGAATCAGATTTGCCAACCACATCTCCATCGAGTAGGTTCCGTTGAAGGTTTGCTGGATGAATGTGTTCAAGAACCCGGACCACACGAAGATGAAAGCGGCGGCTACGGCGCGGATCATGGCGAAGCTGAGCAGCACGTCGAGAAAATGGAAGAACTTCCCTTGGAAGGTTCTGGTCATCAGCAGTGGAATGAACACCGGTCCAAACAAGGCGGTCACGCCGTAGAGGATGAACGAAGAGCAATTGATTAGGAACAGAATCGCTGAGGCCAAGCCAAGCAACGCCTGCACAAAGAAGTAGCCGAGAATCTGGACTGGAGCGGTCAGCGACGGCATGGTCGTATTGTCCCCGGCAGTCTTCAAGAGTTGGAGCAGAGTGTCGAGCGAACTCTGATCGAATGCCGCGACCATTGCCTGGGCGATATAGCTGAAGAAATGGTTAAGTCCAAAGCTCGCGCCAGGGAGCGGATTGACCCAGTAATTGATAAGCAGGCAGCAGAGGATCAGCCGCAACAAAAAATGCGTCAGATCGCCCGCGCGAACTGGATGCGTATGGAAGCGCAGCGTCATGCTCGACGTGTTCCAATTGATGACCATACTGATGAGCGTGAACATTGCAATCGCGCTTAACTCGGTGAGGCCAAGCTGTGTAAGCGCTCCGCCGTTCTGCGTCGTGAGATTGGTCAAATTGTTGGTGAACTGATAGAGCCAGTCCACACCGGAGCTTGCACTCGATAATGTCTGAGCCAAAAGTAATGGTGAAATCATGGTCGCCACCTCACAACGGGGATCAAATGCGGCGTTGGCAAAAGCGGCCAGCGCCGCAAGGTTTTAACTTACGGAAGATAGGTCTGCCAGGTGTTGCTTTCACTGGCGGCGCTTGCGTCATTTGTTGCGCGCTGCTGCTGAACGAAGACCGCGGTGTTGAGGTCTTCGACAGCGGCATTGCGCCGTTCCATGTTGGCGACGGTCATCTGCCCGGCGAGGCAGGTATGAAGCGTTCCCTGAGCCTGCATCTCGCTCAGCTTCTGCGCCTCGGCCGCGTTCAAAAGATTGAGCTGTTGAACTTCGCTGTTGGTACTGTCTGTGCTGTCGAATTGATCCGAGAGCAGCGAAGTATTGGCCGTGGTATTCTCGGTCCGATTGCTCCGGTACTGGCCAACCGCGGTGAGGCAGTCGGGAGAGATCGAGTCCGAAGTCTCGATCATGGCGAGTTGCGAAATGCGCGCACTGCCGAGAGACTGCCCCTGCAGGTAGCTGCTCGTGCTGCTGTTCATCGAAACCGTGGCCGTCTTCCAAGCCGTTGCCGATGTAGTAGGCGAGTTGCTGCTGAGCGCAATCTTGATGCCCGCTGTCTCGCCAAACATGTTGGCGACATTCACATTCTCAAGAGCGTGAAGCGTCGTCTTCCACTGCTGCTTGAGCGAGAAGTGGGTGACGTTGTTCTTGAGCATTCTGTACTGCGTCTCCAGCGTAGTGAGCTGGGAGACAAGACTGGCGTAGCTGGTGGGGTCAAAAACGATGTCCCCCATGCCGAACAGGGCGAAGCCGGGCGTCGCGGTCAGGACAACAGCGGCGCCGACGATAAACCATTTGCGATGTTTCTTGAGTTGCATTGGCATAAAACCTCCTTGGGTGCGGTAAACAGTTAAAGATGCGGTGGACAGGTCGGGTCCATCCTGTCCATGGAAAAGCACTTGCTGTGGTCCACGATCCAGCAAGGGAGCCGCAGAACCTTTGTGCCGACCTCGGCGACACTGACAAGCGTGGCGAGCGCAGCAGTCGCCAGCGCGCAGAGGTCGATTCCGGTAACGAGTTTGCGGCAAGCCTTTGAATCCTCCGGTCAGAGTGTTGGGTCCATGCGATGTTCCGCATAGGACGGGATGAGGATGTCGCGCCCCACATAGACACGTGCGCGCGAACCTTCCTTGAGCGTGATGATGGGCAGACGATTGAGAAAGTGATTCAATACCTGCTCACCTTCTGCAGATGTTTGCTCAGAGATGCCGTTGCGAATCTGCGTCGATGAATCAAGGACGCTGCTGTTGTTGCCTATCTGGGCGACACCGCCTAGACCGCCAATGGCCGCCGCCGCGCCGAAAGCCATCAGATACCCGTGATCGACTTTGGTGGCGAGGCCCGTCGTTCCAGTCGGGTCAAGTCCTATGTACTTGTCAAAATCGAGCGAAAAGCCGTCCGGGCATACAGCGCGATGGAAGGTAACGAACATCTTGCGCTGCTGGGCGTTGCCAACACTCTGCACGGTGCCGATCAGGCGCGTGCCCTGAGGCATCAGCAACTGTTGATGATCGTGGGAGTAGTAGTCGGTTGTCAGCATAACCAGGATCGGTCCGCTGAAGCCGCCATCGATGTGGTTGGTGACGACGCCTTCGAGAACCGTCCCCTCGAAGATCCGATAGAGCCGTCCCTGGTACTGGTCGAACTCATACGATCCCATAGCGTCAGCCTTTGGGGCTGTTTTCGTTTCAGCAGTAATGGCCTGGACGGGCTTGTCTACGGCGGCTGAACTTAGCGGCACGGCTGTTGTTGCCGTAATCGCAGCGGAAGGAGCGGCGGCTTCGCCAGTATGTGCGAAGTCAATCGCTACGGTTCCGCTGTTGACGGCATCCTGTTTCTGCTTTAGGCGTGCCAAGGCCCGTTGTTTGGCCTCGGCGTGAACCTCCGAGACATTGGAGGTACGTTGCGGTGCATTCGGACTCGCGCCGTAGATCGCGTCGCGCTGTGCCGAGGTCATAGGCGCGGCGTTGGTGGACTCCGGGCCGGGCGTTTCGGCGGCCTGGAGTTGCTGCATCGCTGCAATCAGCTCCTGCTGCTTCTGCTTTTCCTCAGCGTCATGCTGTGCCTGTAGCTGCTGTTGGGTCTCGAAACTCGATACCTGTTGCGCGTTCGGCGAGACAGGGCGCATCTGTAAGGCGCTCGCCGGAGCCGCCTTCTTGTTGCCGCGCAGCAGGCTCGACACGTTGGCGATTCCGAGTATGGCGAGAATTGCCACAAGGGCAATCACCACTGGCATACCCTTCTTGAGCGGCGGCTTTGCCTCCGGCTGCTCGGGGATCGTTGCGGGAGTGTTCTGATTGAGTTCTGTCATGGCTACTTCGTACCTCCCACGCGATGGAATTCAACCTTTTGCTTGCCGATGGCCAGATACCCGTTGTCCAGCAGCTTGGGCACGGTATAGAGTCCGCCATTGAAATCGAAGTTGATAAGCGATGGCTTCTTGTCCTTCACCTCGTAGAGCGCAGGTGTTTCCTGGAAGATGCCGCGCAGGTAGGTGAATTTGTCATCGTGCCAGATTTGCTGAAGTCCAAGCTCCTTGGCTTTCCGCTCGTCCCACACGTAATCGAAGTGCAGCGAGCCTGGGTATTCCGAGCGGTATTGCTCGGCCTTGGTCTGTTCGACCTTAAGTTCTGCTGCCTGAGCGGCTTTCGCGGAAGCAGCTTCCTGTTTCGCCTTATCCAGTTCTGCGGCTGGAACAAAGACTGGAAGCTGCGCCAAACGGTTCTTTGCAGCCTGGTCGCCTGGATTGATGAAGACCTTGGAATCGAAGTGCGGGTCTGGGTCACTGGAGACCTCTTTCAACTGGAGGGTGTACTCGTTGCCATGGTCGGAGACGATGTGAATGTCCGTGGCGGCGTTTGCGGTCTTGGGCTTGACGCTGATAAAGCGCGAAGCCACATGACCGCCGTCGAAGATCCAGTTCACCGTATCGCCGGCGAAGACGTTGGCGACCTTTTCTTCTGCGGGCAATACGATGAGCGTTGATTGCAGTACACCGGCACGGACTTGAGGCGGAGTTTCTGCTTCAGTGACTATCACCGTGCGCGGAGCGCTAGGCTGGAGTGGATGCGGATCGGTCGCGGCGTGAATGGAAGATGCGGCCAGAGCGATGCTGAAAAAGACAGCAATAGGGATCGGTGGGTGCATGACATGACTCCTTTCGTGGATTGAGTTGGGTTACTCGGTTTCGCCCTGGGCAAACCGTGCGATGCCCTCGGCGAGTCCGTATCTTGCAATGAGCTTGTTGCGGCGCACGCGGTCCTTCGGTTTGGTCGAGAAGACCGCATAGCTGCGGCTATCGAGATTGAGCTTGATGACCTTGGTCAGACCGTCTCGGCGCATATAGAGACCTTCGCGGTCTTGCAGGCTTTCAAACAGCATGAGCTGCTGTTCGTTCATCTTGAAGAGTTCCGCATAGCGCTTGCGGTTGAAGGTGGCGTCCTTCAAGAACAGAAACGACGTGCAAGAGTTCACAATCGAATCTGCGTTTGCGCCAAGGTCCTCGGCGGACTGGCCGATCATGGTGACGCCGCCGAGATTTTTACGAACTGTCTTGATGGAGGCGAGCGCGCCATCCAATAGTTGCTTGTTCTTCATCGAAGAGAAAAGTTCTTCAATGAGAATGTGCTTGGGCACGCCCAGATTGGCAGGGTTGTAGAGAACGTCATTGATTCGCCTGAGCAGCCAAACCATCACCGGCTCGATCAGGTCGGCATACTGCTCGTTATTGACGCCCTGGAAGTCGAAGCATTGCAGTCGAGACAACGAGAGGCTGTCCTCCACGTTGTCAAAGACCGCGTGATAGACGCCGTTGCCAACCCACTTCGACAGATACCGGTCAAGCTTCTTTGGGAGAAAAAGATTGGATAGTTTGCGATTCTCCGGGTCAAGCAGGTACATATCCCGCACGGCCTTGTGGATTACGTCGTCATCTTCCGGTTCCAACTCCGCGCCGCCGTTCACAAGCAGCAGCTTGACGAAGCTATACAGAAACGTGATGTTGCTTTCGGTCGGCTCCAGCGCGAAGGGATTGACGCGCGGGCCGTCCTTGCCGATGCGGTCAACCCTGCCGCCGTACAGCTCGACGACGCTTTCATAGCTACCGCCGATGTCAAAGATGTAGGTGAACCCGCCATACTTTTGCTCGTGTGCGATGGCCATGTTGCCATGCACGGATTTTCCCGTGCCCGTTGGCCCGAGGATCAACATAACCCGCACGCCATCCACATACACGTCCTGGAAGAACGGCGTCCGTGTGCGTGTCTCGAAGATGTTAAGGTATTCGTTATCGAGGTCTTCGGAATATGGATGGCCGGGATTGGGCGCGAAGATTGAAGAGAGGCGTGCGTGATGGTCCTCCGCCAGCCACATCGGAAAGACGTTGAACCTATGGTTGCCGGGAAACATTGCATAGAACGCTGACAAGTTGCCGAGTGTTTCTTCCATGACCTGCGCTCGCGCATCGACGAAGACACGATGCACAGCAGGCGCAAGGCCGCGCAGTTCGTCCACGCTGCGCGCGGCCACAAGCAAGCGCAGTGAGTATTCGCCTTGAGCTTTCTTGTCGAGCGAGTGAATGACTTCGCCAAGGTCATCGACCTGGTTGTTCGCGGCTCTAGCCCCGGCACCAGTTTCGAGCGACGCCGTATCGTGCCCGCTCATGACGCGCGTCAAAACGCCAACCTTGAAGAAGGAGATGAACTTCTCCTGGGCGTCGATTTCGCCGCGCGCCGCGGCAGTGGACTTCGGACGCCATGTCGAGCACAGGATGCTGTCGCAGTCGAGCGTCATGAGGCCGGAGAACAGGCACGGTCGCGACGCCTCCGGCGTTGTCTTCAGCGAGTACATCTGGACATAGCGGCGTCCGATGGTCAGATGGTCGCTGTGCCATGCAACTGGACTCTTTACAATCTGCCGGTCCACGCCGTCATCGGCGCGCAAAATGTCTGCACTGGCCCACTCTTCGAGATTGAACAGGTAGCTGAAGAACTGATATACCACGTTCTTTTCGAGCAATTTCAATCCAAGTGAACCGCCGAGATGGCCTTCCAACAACGTGGCTGTCTTTTCAAGGTCGGCCAGCATCCGAGTGATGTCGGCTGCGTGTTCCTTGGGGTTGCGCGCAAAGGCTGCCGCCTTCGGCGGTTCGAGTGTCAGGCACCAATGCAGGTCGATGCGGCGAAAGCCCGCTGTCTTTTCGAGGAAAGCCAAGCGGTCGTCCACGAATACCTGCGTGGCCGGGTTTGCGTAATGTCCTTTTCTCGGGAGATCGAAGCCGGACATCACGCGGGTGTATTGGTACAAGCACGCCCCTTCGGGCAGACCGCGCAGCGCGCCTTCAATCGACCGCATCTCGGCTTCAAGTTCCTGGTCGGTCAAGCCTTCTTCGTCGAGTCCCGCCAGAGAGAACAAGCAACCGTATCCGCCGCCCTTCAGCGCGAAGATCCGTTCGTTGACGAATCGGCTGATCGGAACGATGCTGCATGCGGCTCCGGCCTTGGCGAACCATGGCGTGTATTTCAATTGCTCAGTGTTTGCGCGGGTCATAGTAGGACCTCTGGCTCAGACTCAAGCCCCAAAGCTCGAACATTTTGGGATGTTTACGGACAATCAGCCATGCACTCACGGCAAGCGACGGAAAAGCGATCATCGCCACCACGCGGAACCCAACGAGGAAAACCGTTACGCAGACGAATACGATCGCCATCCATGCTGTGAGGTCGAGGCCCAGCTTGGCCCTCGGTCGATTCAGCGCTTGGTTGATTGGTAACGGTTCTCCTCGCTTGGTCATGGCCGCCCCCTACTGCATCGTCTGACCGGTGAGCGAGCCAATCCAGCCGGCGCCCCATCCGAGGACACCAGCGCCGAACAGCGCGCCGAAGAGGCCCGGAATAGCGTCCGCAAAACGGCCGCTCATCATCCGGATTCCGGCGAAGATCAAACCGCCGAAACAAATGACAGCGCCCGCATAGATGGCGAAGGTTTTGAAAGTTGTCATGAGCGTGGTCGCCCCGGAGAAGTCCATCGTCCCCTGGGCGTGGGCCACGCCGGTAATTGAGAGCGCAAGAAGCGTGGGCCACAGCGTATGTGTTGCGTGGTGAAGATTGTGCTTGGAGAGAAATTGCGCCAATCGCTTGGCAAGACGGGTTGTCATGTGGAGAGGAATGATTTTGCTGCGAGAAAACATCGGCACCTCCGGTGGCCCTGCTCGGGCTGGAATATGCCGTAATGATTGGCTGAGAATAATTCTTCGTCCAATACGTTTTATTTATCGGCCGATAGCTCACAGTTATCGGCCTCCGTTATCTAATGTGGATTCAGCAACATTCACAGATGAAGCGATAACTGGATCGGCGGATTATTCGTTAATGCAGCGGGTTGTTTGCAGCTTGCGACAGGCTTCCGGATGTTCAGAAGAGGGGTGGAAACGCCCGGAGACAGGCTTTTCTGAATCTGCCTCTGGAGTTTCTTTACCAGAATGGGGATGGTTTTGGGATAACGTTCTTTGTGGTAAGCGACGGCGGTGTCCACGGTCCAATCAACTCCGGCAACAGGGCGCGTCGTCAACTCTTCCTCCAGCGGAGTTCCTTCGCGGATCAAGGCGAATCCGTACCCTTCCTTGACGAGCGTATGCACTTCGGAGGGATGGGAGGCACGCGAATACTCTTCGATAGAAACTCCGATCCCGGCCAGACGTTTCATCAATCTCTGGTGCGCGTCAGGATGCTGCTGCGGATGATAAAAGATAGCTAGATTGCTTTGTAAATCGGTTGCATCCAAAGCTGCTTTGGATGCAAGCACATGGTCCTTGCGCAGGCACACGACAAGCCTGTCATGGCGGATTTCTTCAACGTGAAGCGCTGGATGCTTCAAAGGAAGGGTTACGATAGCGGCATCGACCATGCCGTCCGCGATCTCTTCAGCCAATTGGGCAGTATCGCCAAGTGTCGGCCGTATGGAGCATTTCGGCATCAGTTCCTTATGCAACTCACAGAAGATATGAAACAGCGTCTGATCGACGAGTGGCGTTGATCCAAACCGCACGGAGCTGATTTCGCCCCGCTCAATCGCAATGAGCGTGTCGATAATTTCGTCGCGAACTTCAAAGAGCAGTGGAGCCAGCGTCAGAAAAGCCTGGCCGGTTCTGGTTGGATAGATGCGTCCGCTTTTGGATTTGCGGAAAAGGCGAATGGTGGCGTTTTCCTGAAACTGCCTGGCTTGAACCGTGAGATTGGGCTGGGAAGTATGGAGTTCATCCGCTGCAATGCGAAATCCTCCTCGTTCGAGGATCGTGAGTAAATACCGGAAATGACGAAACTCCGCCCAATCGTACATTGCCCTCCTGCGCAACCAAGGAGGCGATGCCGATTGAACTGAGAACGAAACTTGCGATGCCTCCGCTTGTGGAAATCTTGCCACTGGCAATTGAAGGATGCAACAAAAGTTTTGCATTTGGCCAAACTTACTCTAAGTGGTTTTTGCACGCATCTGACGCGGCATTCATACATCTCGCATCGGTTCGCAAAGTGCCCGCGCCTTGATTGAGAAGGCGTGCCGCGCTAAAGTAGCGGCAAGTTGATCACGGAGCGCCCGTCCATGCGGACCAAGAGCGATTTCGGTTGGCTGCTGCAGCGCCTCGGTTCGTCACGGTGGCGGATCGTTCTCGGCTTGCTCTGTGTCTCGGTGGCCGGACTCGCCGCCACCGCTGATCCTCTGTTTCTCCAGTTGCTGATTGATCGGGCTTGGCCGCAGCGCAATGCGCCCCTGATGCTGGAACTCGCCTTCGGCATCGGCTTTTGCTTTTTCGCGCGCTCCGTTCTCTATAGCGCCGGTTCGCTCATCAATTTCTCGATCTCGCAGCGCTGTATCCGTGAATTGCGCATCGAACTGCTTGACCAGATGAACCGGCTTTCGGAGGACTATCACCAGCAGACGCCCACAGGCGAGAAGCTGGCCCGCATGGAGCATGATGTTGATGAGATTGCGAACCTCGGCGCGGACACAGCCAATCAGAGCATCCGCGCCATTCTTTTCTTCGCGCTCTACCTGGGGATGATGGCAAAGCTGAATCTCTCCATGACGCTGACTCTGTTGCCGCTCTTTCCCTTATTCGCATTGGTGCAACAACATTACCGCACGCAGCTCAAAGAGCGCGCCGACGATGCTCGCTCCGAGATTGGATCAGCAGCCAGCATTCTCAACGAACATTTGAGCGCGGTTCCTCAGATACAGTTTTTGGGAGCGGAAGAGGCAACCACGCAGCGGGCTGTGGCGGTGTGGGACGGGATGCTCCGCGCACAATGGGTTCAGCGGCGCACGCAGATGGGGTTCAGCCTGTCGATGAGCGCAATACTCGCACTTGCCATTCTCGATGTTTTCATCACCGGCGCCTATAAGGTCTTTCATGGCGCCCTGACCATCGGAGGACTGGTTGCGTTCTCCGCCTACATCACGCGCGTGTTCGAGCCTGTCAGTTCGGCAATGGACCTTTATGCGCGCACGCAGTCGGTTGGAGCGAGCATTCGCCGCGTGCGGCAATTGCTCACCCTTGAACCAACGGTGCAGGATACGGGAACACTCCGCCTCCCGGCCGGCGCATTGAAGTTCGGGTTTGCGATCCAGAATGTCTGCTTTTCCTATGCGGATAATCCTGTTCTCGATCACATCTCATTGAAAATTCAAGCGGGTGAGCGCATCGCGTTGATTGGCGTGAGCGGTTCGGGAAAAAGCACTCTGGCGCGTCTTCTCGTGCGCGCCGCGGACCCGCAGTCAGGCGAGATACGGCTGGAGAATCATCCGATCAAGGAATTTTCGCTGGCCTCCTTGCGGCGCACTGTGGGATATGTTCCGCAGCAGCCGCTGCTCTTCCAGGGAAGCATTCGCGAGAATCTCCTCTATGGAAACCCCGCTGCGACCGAAGCCGATTTGCAGCGAGTTCTGTCCACGGCGCAACTTACTTCAGTGGTGGACCAACTTCCGCAAGGCATCAATACACCTCTCGGCCCTGGGGCTGGCAATCTATCGGGAGGCGAGCGTCAGCGCTTGGCTCTCGCCCGTTCTCTGTTGAGAAACTCGTCCGTGCTCGTTCTCGATGAATCAACTTCTGCACTCGATGCGCCGACAGAATCCGCTGTGCTGTCTTCCGTTTCTAAGTTCTCTGAGGGGCAGACTCTGATCCTCATTTCGCACCGCATCAGCTCGCTTGCGTGGGTAGACCGCTTCGTACTGCTGGACCGCGGCAGGATTGTTGAAATGGGCAGCCACGAAGTGCTCTATGCGCGGTCCGCACTTTATCGTTCCTTGTTCGACGCGTCTGCGCATGACGCCTCGCTCCCGTGCAATGGCCTCCGATGAGTTATACGCCGAGCATTCCGCCCGGCCATGAACGCAAAATAGTGTCAGGCGACTGGTATCTCTACCGCGATCCATATTTGCACCTCGTGTAGACTTATAAGGGAGGATTTTGAATGAGCACGAAACAACTACTGACTGAAATTGATCGCGGCATCAATGCCTTGCAGAAGGCGCGCGTCCTGTGTTTGAAGGGTGAGGCTGTTGCACCGAAGGCTAAGGCAACCAAGGCAACAAAGGCGCCAGCAAAAAAGGCAGCTCGGGGAGGCATGAGCGATGAGGGCCGCGCCAAGATCGCCGCTGCTCAGCAAAAGCGCTGGGCCAAGGTTAAGCGGGCAAAGAACAAGGCAGCTAAGGCGGCTAAAGCGGCTTTGGCCGTCCCCGCAGCAGAGTAACCCGCTCTCGCACCCACAGACATAAAGGCCCCGAGGCTATCGACCTCAGGGCCTTTATCTTTGGCAGCGACTACCTTGGCCAGAGCATATGGAGTAAAGCAGCAAACGCCCCCAAGTGCAGTCATGGCAACCGGTCGATCCCCGAATGTGCCGGGAGGGAGTTGCTGTCAATCGCCAGGATCGGTGCCGTGACCAAAAGACTCGCGGGAAGGCGACTTGCGGAGAGTAATCTGTATTGACGATAAATTTGAGCTTTTCGATTACTCAGAATCGAGACCTGGGGTCACCCATAGTAGTGCAGAAAAGGTAGCCTGGCCACCCGCCAAGGAAAAAGTCCGAATTGTGCTGGTGGCTCGACAACCAAAACTCGCCCAAAGATCGCAGACATACAGGCCAATTCCAATAAACGGCTGCTCAAGACTCTGCTTTGACACCTACAAATGATCATCAAGTATCGTCACGATTTGCTGAAACGCACTCGGTTTGAATACCTGACTTTCCTGTACTCCACACGCTCATCCATGCGTGAACCTTCTCCCACGTTTCGTGATTGCCCCCACGTGGAGCAATGATTGTCTGGAGCGCCTTATGGGAGATAGTTTCGTAAAAGGCAGCAAGGTCGAAATACGCAATCCAGGTATATCCGGTTTTCAGATGCTTTTCGAGTTGCTTTTGAAATGCGAAGTAGGTTGTACGCCAATCCTGGAGGAAAAAGATTGTTCCATCGCGGCGTTCCAGGCAATTGCTGAAGACCTGCTTCTGCTCAACTTTCCGCCGTCTTGTCGCCACATGCGTTGCCACCTTATTGGCAATAGCCTGGAGTACGATCTGGTCTTCAATAGCCAGCAACGAAATTGGCCGCAACATACCAGAGCTTTTGGGCAGATAAACGCGAGTTGGAGGCGTAGCTTCCCAGTCGCCCTTGAGCTTTTCGTGAAGTAGAGTGATGTTCTCACTAAGTCCAAGCTCATAGCCGCCGTATATATGGCGGAAAAAGCGTTTGTGCTGTAGATTGCGCCCAGTTGCGATTCTGTTCCAAGCGAGTTTTAAATTTGACTTTGAAATAAGCGCATTCCACTCTAACATGCTTCCTCCCGCGAATATTCAAGCATAGAGATGATTGAGGAACATTATAATCACCATGTCGAAAGATAAGTGCGGCGGATGGACCACAACTCAGGAATCTCGCTGAACCACAACCTGAAGGTTCTCCTGGTCTTGCTTTTTGAGACATGGGTTCCTACGACTTCCCGCATTTACAGATTAGTCCCGGCAAACGCAGGTTGCACAGGCAACCCTTAGTCTGGGAGGAAAAGCACCAGAGCCAAGCACAATGCCGAGTTTCGTAGGACCGGGAGCGGGTCTTAGCGGTGCGCCGCACTACCTGGCAAGGCAGCGCTGTTATGGCCGGAGGCGAGGGCTGTGGCTCTGCCAGCGGCTGCATAGAGGTTGAGGCGGGAGTAGACGCCGAAAGAAGAGCCGTTGTCGAGAAAGCCGCCCCCCCGCCCCTCGGTCTCGGTGAGTATCCGGTCGGCCTGCTCCAGGGTCAACGACGGGAAAGCGATGGTGAGCAGATAACCTGCTTCGGGAGCGAGTTTACCGACGTCTTCGAGCGTGCTGGCATTCTTTGCATAGACGACCGGCAGGTTATATGTCTGCGTAGTAGCGTAGAAGGCTTCGTCCGCCGCCGGGTTGCTGAGGCGACCGATGTCTTCGCTTGCGCAAACTGCAATCGTGTTACCGCAGGCTGTTTGCAGGGCTGTGGTCATGTCGGTGCGCGCCGCCCGCACAGCGGCTTGAAAGTCCTTGATCGCGGGCGCACCCTTAAAAGACTGGCCGAGGTAAGCAGGATCGTTGGCGAGCAGATGCGCCAGGTCATAGAGCGCCAGGGTGCGTCCGCCCATCACATCCATCGCATAATGCGCCCCCATGAGGATGCGGTCATTCCCGTATTCGGCGGCGCGGGCAATCATCTGCGGATACCGTTCCGGCACGAGTACGGCCAATAAGAGTGATCCCGTGTAGCCATAGGTAGTGTGACCGCTGGGGAAGGAAGGGCTGTCAACGAGGCTCATGAGCGGCCCGCGATTGTAAACACTGTTGTCTGCGGGGGTGTTGAAGTAGTCCAGTCCGATGAAGCGTACAACCGTCGGCTCGGTCTGGAACGGGCGCGAATCGCCGTACGGGTCGGCCCCAGGACTTCCCGCCGGAAGGTTATAGCTCGTACCGAAGATATCCGTGCGGCCACCCATCTCCTTGAGAATGGCCATCGCCTCGGTCGAGACCGGCACGGTTCCGTTCGTTGTGCCGTTGCCGAAGAAGTACTTGCCGGAAGTTGAATTTGCAGAGGTGGTGGCATCGGCGTAGGCAATGAGGTCGGCTACGGCTTGGGAAAGGTTGGTCGAGTGGCTTCGGTCGATGGCGTGAGCGCGCGCCACGTAAGCGGCGCCGAGCGTCGTTCCCAGCCCGTCCGCGAGCTGGGCAAGGTTGGCGTCGGTGATAAAGGCATCGCGTAGGGCCTGCTGCTGCTGTTCTGCGAAGGGCAGAAGAGTTGGCTGGCTGATCGCACCCGTCTGGATGCCGCCCGTCACAGTGAAGTTCGCCGCAAGGGCCGCTGTGCCTTCGGGGGTTTTCGACAGCACGGTCACGGGCGCAAGCCCCCTCAGCGCGGCCAGATCGGTCGCCGATTGCGCTCCAACGTTGAGGGGCAGAAGCGCACAGAGTGCTCCCGCCAGCAAAGCCACGGTGGACAGGCGAGCAGCGGAGCGGACTGTGGCAAAAGGCCTTATTTCTTTCATGGAAAAATGGTACATTCACAGGCTCGGATTTGCCACAGCGAGGTGCTACGTCCAATTTGTGTTCCGGCAGAGAGGGCTAGGGGGAGCGGCACGGGGCCGTTGGCTGGCGGTGAGACTAGGCGCAGCGACTGCGAAAGTTAACGTTCTTGCTCCTGGAGATCGGCGGGCCCTTGGCGACTTTGCGTTACCGATCTGAGTTTTCGGTAGACGATCTTTCGCACATACTGCAATGCTGGCAAGCCTGGGATTCTGTCTATTACGGCTGCTGGTGCGCTCGAGATGTCCTGTGCAGCGACACATTGAGAGGGGGCATCGTGAGTTCCAACGATGGCTTCGATATAAAGGATTGTGCGCCCGGCTTGACCAAGGCCATGCCGCATCTCTGCTATTGCTGCTCTGATTGCCTCCTTTGCTCGGCCTTGGTTCCGATAGGTTTCGGGGACAGCGTGATGAAGAGATGGTAGCGTTGTTGCCGGGTCAGTCATGTTTTCCCCAAAACATGATAAGAGATTAACGTAGGACTTCAGTCTATGCTGCAATTGGATAAAGATAAACGGGGCTGCGTTCCGGGATACGCGGTTCGCGTGTGCTTCCCGGAACGCTGGCGCAGACTCATTCATAGCCGTTGTCTTGTGGCCCTTCAATCACGATTGTTCCCCAAAGCCATTCCGAAGCGATGAATGCGTGTTGCTGCAAGGCTCGAGCCGGTCTTCATAAGAACATCTACATCTTGCTGAGGAAAGAGTATGCTAACAATGCTTTTATAGATCGCATTCCACTCCGCCAAAAGCCAGCCATTCTTGCTCCAGCCCAACCGCGTGAGATCGACTGCCTGCAATGGAAGCAATAGACGACCGTCTGCACTTTGCCAGTGATCGAGGATCTTCGGAAGGCTTACAGCCTTGAAAAGCCCGGTAATCTCTTCGAGCATCTCTATTTCTGAACAAAAGAGCGGGTGAATCTCGATCGATGGAAATTGGCTTCGGTCCAGCAGTTCATCCAGGAACGTGTTCAGGAGGGCCGACATCCCTATCGTTCCGCCGATCGAGTCCAGCGTTACAAGATACAGGTACACGTGCTTAATTGGTTTCAAGTCGATCTGAGGATACAAGCGCGGACCATTCGATCCGAAAAGAGTCGTCACCGCTGCAGCAAGCTGTTCTACCCCTTTCTTGGTTTTCGACTCTTGTGCATGGACGAGCTTCTTCTGAATTTCCGTCATCAGCGCATCATGATCGCCACTATACTTCGCTGCCGCGGTGAAGACATTGCCCTTGTACTCCATGAGTACAAGGGAGTCACCTGCTATGAGTACGCCATCGCAAAGCTGCTCGTTAGGGTTGTCGGCTGGGCGCGGATCGGCAACATACTCGTTAGTCGTACCCGCTGTAGCTCTGCTCATTAAGTCGTTGACATATCTCTCGAAAACAGCTCCCCAGAATCTGTGAACTCTTTGTCCATACTTCGCGTTTGCCTGCCAGTAGGGACCGGTGAGGACTTTGTCCAGGAAGAAGATGTTGTCCATCATGAGAAATCCGCACCACGCACTGGTAAGGTGTAGATTGTAAAACTGCTGCACCAGCGGATACTTGCGAAAGATGCTGAGGTCGTTAGGGCCATTGTCTTTGGAAGAAAGCTCCTGAGCCATCCTAACGGGGCCAGAGCACAACGAATCAAGAAATGCAGTAACCTTCGCAGGTGGAATGGATGTAGGAGCGAAGTTCGCCTCCTTCAGGGGCAAAGCGCCCGGAGTGGTATACAAGAGGCGTGATAGTTCCTCTCCATGACGTGCATGTGAACCGAAGATCATAGCCTCGTTCTCTTCGAGCGTGATTCCAGTGGCTGTCTCGTACTCACCGGCAACGTCAATCCAATCCGGATGGCTGCGGAGTTCGTTGGCAAAACGCCTCAGCATTAAATGGCTGCGGGTGATCATTTGGGCAATCTGGGGAGCCCCGTCCTCGCCTGTTACCACCATCTCTGCAACGAGTCTGGAATACTCATCGCGCGTTGCAAGTAAGCTGCCCCTACCAGCCAGTTCCCGGAGCAAACCAAAATTGAGTTGGTCGTTTGCCTTGAGAAGAATGTCGCCGATGAGATTGGCGTTCTGCCGTGCATCCATTCCGCTTCCAGAACAGTGCTTGATCGCGAGCTTGGCGATCAATAGGACCTGCCTGCGATGGAAGAGGACATATCTTGGATTGCTGCTCCAGTAGCCAGCCAGCATGCGGCTGCGGAGAGGAGGGTCAAAGTACAACTGCACGAGTGTCGAGAAGACGTCGCGGGGCTGGGCATCGATCTGATTCCAAAGCTGCATACCTGCCACAATGGTGGCGCAGACCCACAGCGTAGACTTTTGTGTGAACTGGCTAACGTCCATGATCAGTTCATCGAGCGTTGACTTTCGCCCATAGATGCCCTCAAAGGTCTCATAAACGCCTATCTGCATTGCAGGTCTCATCCTATTATTGCGGTCTGCCTCCTGTTGCTTGGACATATAGGACACTCCGAATACAATGAACTTGTTGTGGGCCTTCGAAAGACGACGTTTACAGAAGAAGCAGGTGGAGATGCCACCGCGGAATTCTTGCCCGGCAGTGGGAATAGCACGGAATCAGCTTCCAATGACACTAAATGTATCTATGCCTCCTTGCGACAAGTAATATCCCGTCGCCGCCAAAAGGTTCGACAAGTCAGGGGAACGCTCAGCTCTCTGCACGCCTGGCTGGACGATATACATATCGAATTGGACCTGCTGTCTCGCCTGCTGCGAAAGAATCCTGTTGGCCTGCACCTCGTCACCTTTGATATAGCCTCGCACACTTCTTAACGTTGCCCGATGCCGTAGCCGAGCGAGAAATTGGTCGGGTCTGACCCAGACGCATGATTTGACCGCTTGGCCGCATACGACGTAGAGATCGGAAGTACGATTGCCAGCCTGTGCTTCTGCGCTGGCCTTGCAGTGGTAGAGCTTTATTCGAGGCCCCGCGCCGGTTTCATGAATGGCGATGAAATCCGCCATTTCGCCCGCGCCATCGTCGCAGAAGACAACCACGGCATCCGAAGCCACGAGACGATCCTGCAGCCAATCAAAGAGAGACCGACCGTTTTGGCTAGGCACCTTCTCGCGCGTGATGTCCACGCCCACCGCGTGCCAATCAACTGTTTCAAATGCCTCGTTGCTAAAAGGTTCCAGGTTATGCGGCACGGGATAGTAGCTCCGTCCTTCGATGGCGGAGAGATCAGAGCAGAAAAAGCTGGGTGATTCCTCATTGAGGTATTCGGTGATTGTGATATCTTCGTTGCCGCGGTGAACTACCAGATCAGGTTCGTTATCTGACGCGGGACTGAACATATCGCCCTCCCCGAGACGGAACTCCCCATACCATGTGATGTCTGCGTTCGTGATCGCGAACGCCACGCTGTCTTCGTGGCTATCCACGATCTCCAGATCAAAGTCAAGAAGACTGCAATCGACAACCGATCCGTCCTCGCGCTGGAAGAGTGCGGGCGGTGGGTCCAGATACACGTCTGCGGCCCAGGTCATCGCGATGACACCGGCTGGTACCCGTTCAAGGTCTTGACCCGCGGAAAGCAAGTCAATACGTGAACCAGTCCTCGGATTTCTACCGCTGGCGATTTTCCGTGCGAGGGCATTGCACCATTCCAGTAATTCAGGAATGCGGGCGTAAGTGTTGCTCCACACTTTTGAGGCGGTGCTGACGCCAATGGTGATTTGATCACCATTTTCGATGGCCTTACCAAAGCAATGTCCCCTGTCGAACAGCTTGCCGTCTGTTTCCTGGATAGCTTTGTCGGCGCTGGGGCCTGCGATCATGCGGTAGGATTCGATTCTTCCCAACTTGTTGCGCTTGCGCATACCAACGCTAAAAAACTCAGCGGCCTCTAGATCATTGAGCACCCTGTTGATGCTGCTGTTTGAAAGAGGGCGAGGTCTGCCTGGAACGAACCGTGCTGCAAGGCGGTTGTAGAGTTGCGCCTGCCTGCGCGAGGAGCAAATGAAGAGCAGGTTCGCTTCGGCATTGTGATGGAAAATGAAAATGTCGTACGCCACGTTGGTGAAACGCTCATCCGAAGACCAGAGCGAGCGCACCGCCTCTCGAGTGAGATAAACCGCAGCGCCGTGTGGATCGCTGATGCCCTTGAAAATGACCTGCAGCTTTTCAGGGAGGTCGGGTTCTGCCGTGAGATCAACACCGTCCGGCGTCGCAAATACCTTGGCGTGGAAATAGGGCGCGACGGTATAGAGAGAAAAATCGCTCATATCTGGACTCGCATCAACTGCAAAGCTGTCCAGCACTTCACGCGTATGGACTTCTTCTTCCACACGACCAGCACCGAGATTTTGGACGATTTCCCGCCAGATGGCACCCGCCTCGTAAAGCGCATCAATCTCCGCACCGCTGCTGACGGGTTCGGCCAGGAATGTCGCACCTCCAATATTCTCTTGTCCGGTGCGGGCGAAGCGACCGATGAACTGGAGCGTGATGGCGAGGGACTTGTGAGGACTGTGGACGGCAGCGATTTTGAGGTTGGGAAGGTTAAACCCTTCGCCGAACATATTCACGCAGACGATGCCGTTCAACTCGTCTCGTTTGAGCTTTTCGACTATCCGCTTCACATGGGCTAGGCTATGCTGGCCGTTGACAAATGCCAGGCGGAGGCCGGTGTTGTGGTCATAGATATCCTTGAGTTCCTTCGCCCGCATAAGGCCGTCTGCCCGTACCATAACCAAGTGTGCGAGGCCTGCCGCGCGGTCACTGCGAAATTTGGCCTCCGTCGCAGTTGCAATCGCGATGTCAGTGGACGGCGCCGCCCCCCGGACGACGGGCTGGAATGTGATGTCGCCAAAAACGCGATCCTGGAAGGCCCGCCGAAGATCATATGTAAATACGAACTTTCCCTTGATTTCCTTCTCGTCTCGGCGAAACGGTGTCGCCGTAAACAGTACCTGTTTGGCATTGCCGAGAAGATCAAGAAGTCGGCTCCAAGTCCGTGCTGGAGTATGGTGCGCTTCGTCAACCAGCACTAGATCAAAGAGATCGGCAGGAGGCGCTGGAATAACGCCGTCGCGCGGGCTCACGCTCGGGACAGTGGCAACGACCACGTCATATTGCCGCAGATCCTCCCACGCCTCATCGGAGCCGATCGTGCCTTCCGTTGCGAACACGCGAGGGCTAGCAAGATCCAGCGGTAGGGCTCCGATTTTTTTCAGGTCCACGAGAGCACTGAAGTTCTCTGCAATCTGCTCGCGGACCAAGCGGCTGGGCGTGAGGACTAGAACGCGCTCTGCGCGTAACGCAAAGGCGGTCGCCATCAATACCGTCGTCTTGCCAGCGCCAGTCGGCATTGTCACGATGGCGGGCTGGCCGGAGTTAAAGAAATGTGAGGAGACCGCTTGCACAGCCGCTAGCTGCGCGTGGCGGAAACCCGGGGCGTGTCCATCGCTGATGGGGAAGCGGAGCCGGTCGTAATTGTTCCCGAAGTACCCCATGCGTACGCTTTCATCCCTTCTGAATATGGCGGAACTTACCGTTTAGACCTTTCACCTTGATGTCGCCCTCGGGGGCGAGCTCCTTTGCCCGATCGATTGCCTCTTTTTGCGTGTCCTCGATGGCGCTGGAACGTTCAGCGTGAGGTTCTCTGATGTCCCAGCGACTGTCGTGCGTTTCTCAATGACCAACTCGTCATGCTTAGCAATGAATTTGCAATCTCCTTTTCTTCAAAACTGCGATACAGCTGCCTACTGTGTCGGCAGGCCAGCCCACGCGCGCGATTGGGCCTCGGTCACAAATACCGCATTACTCTTGCCGGTAGTATTCGCCACAGACTGCGCGATGTCACGAACCTGCGCGCTGCTAAGATTGCCCGAAGCGTTATATTCGGCCCAAGGCATGCAATAGACTTGCCCGTTGTCGCCTCTGATGGAGCGTGAGAATCCCTGTATTTCCATCGCGGCGTGCAGAGTTTCGTAATCGGCGTACGTGGCCTCATGTAGTTCTACTCGAACAGTAAAGTTGGCCATTATATTCTCCTTAAAGTAGGCTCAGAGAGCGGAAGCATCCGTCCACTCCAAACGGGCTGTGATCCCCAGGAAAAATCGAAGGAACGTGTTGTACACCAAGCGACGCAACATCTCGCCGTGCGAAGCGGAGATGTTCTTGATGAGTCCTTTGAGCTCTTCCATGTCTTGCGAATACCCCTTTTGATATTCTCGTTCAGTGAATCAGGTGAACCGGAGGCCCAAAAATCACTATCGAATCCGTACATACACATACTCCATTCCGCCGGACTCTGCGACCGCCTCGCGCCGCAATAAGAAACCCTGCTCCCAAAGCTGTTTGAACTTGTTACTTGCATTCGTGATCGATATGCTCGAAAATCCAGCAAATTCTGCTGCACGTGCGTTCCCCCTCTGGAGCGCATACTGAAGCGCATCGGAGACACCTTGCGAAGGCTGCAAACCCAAGATCGTGGGACTTCCAATTTCACCCCACTTGAATATCGGCTGCCGTGATCGTTCTGCTGCTGCATTCCAATTCTCTTGCTGGTCAGTGTCCTTTAAATCAACGAAACAGAAACCTTTCATCCCTCGGTATCGGCGAGCGAGCTCTACAATCGTCTCCGAAGCAAATGAAATATCCACTCTTCGAACCCCTTTCAGCGACACCCGGAAAATCAAGGTCTCTGGATGGCCATCGATGAACGGCATCAACTTGCCGTATGTGTCCCGGCCAGAAGCTCGCCCCCATCCGTCGTCTTCAGCCATGAAATCTCGTAGGCGCAGATGTTTATTCTCGTTCACTACGTTCATTGAAGCAGAGTCTCAAGGATTAGTCAAGAGCTATCGTGAAAGAAATGTGTGTACCCCAGAGCAATGGAAGGCCGGAGTAGCAGTACGCCGTGTTTGGCCGATAGCCTCCAGTGCCTGGTACGAGAAGTATGCGCACTTGGGGCAATCGGACATCCAGTTCTGCACGGAACTTGATGGCCCGATCCGCGCACCCTTTCAACCCGCAACCACGATTGCCTCCGTGTCGAGACAAGCCACGTCTAAATACTTCGACGAGCAATTCCGCATCCGGCAATGTTGCTAAATGCGGGAACTGGCTCCCCAGCGCTGGTCGCAACGTCTGCAAAAGTCCTAAGCCGCTATCAGAAACCGTTACCTTCAAGCAATTACCTCGGGAATAGACCTGTAAAGCAGCAAAGCCGTCCAACGGCGTTTGACTATGTGAAAAAACATTGTCAATGAGCTCCGCAAAAATCGTCCACGCAGCTCCGGTGAGTTCTTTAACATCGTCTCTCTTACCACATGCCTGTGAAATTGCGATTGTCAGTCGCTCCAGAAGTGATGTGTCTCGGCGGTTTCGGTCTATTCTTTCGATTTCCACGACTCCTGGATTTCGACCCTTATATTTTGCTTTTGCAGATGAAGACGGTCGCTGAGGGGAAATCTCGATTGTTGGCGAGAGGCAGTCGAAAAAACCAATTCGGTTTAAATAACCGGCAACTCCTGCCTCGCCGTCTTCAAAATCGATGACGACGCGCCTGAGTGTGAAATCAAGCTGGTTGCATAGCGACAGAAAGCGAACTGCCGCATCCGTCATTAACTGACAACCTACAGGCACGGTGAAGCGCACTTCAGAACAATTCGTCTCGTGAGGCGATACACCAGCACGCAGACTCTGCTCCAAACCAGAACCATCCGTCCAGCGAGCTGGAAGTGAAATAACAATACCTTCCATCTTGGCTTCACCCGAAGTTGTTCATATAAACAGCTAGTGATGTTTGCGTACGCTCACAAAAAAGGTTGCAACCCATCCGGGTCGAACTCTACTAATCAATACCTCAATGCGCTCATTGAAAACAGTTTACGCGTCGAGAGGACAATTAATAATGAAAAACGCCCATTGCAACTGCGATTCTTACCCGAGATATTGTCCAACTTCGCTGCAACGGGTACCGCTAAAATCTCCGTGATGCCGCACAGTGCCTGTAAGCCTTCGACCACTTCCTGTATCTGGGGCGAACCCAAGCCGCCGTCAGATCTCCGGATCAAGGCATCCCGCCGGTTTTTCTTGAACCCGTCGCCAACCTTGACGGAGCCAGCATCTTGGAAATAACCTCAATAATTACCATTAGTTACAGCGATAATAGAGGGCAACCCGATAACTCCCATTTATCACCCGATAAATACAAAGTATTGGACGATCTTTTCCCAGCGAGACAGGCTATGGTATCCGGCACCTTTTTTTGATGCCCAGCTTGTTTATGGAGTTATGTCCTATGCCGCTGGCCGTTGTTTCTCCTCAAATGCCTGAGACAGACCCGTTGCTCACTGCCGAAAGTGTGGCGCATCGCCTCAACGTCAGCACGGATTGGGTCTGGGATCATTCCTCGCGCCGAGCTCCCTTGCTGCCCGTCATTCGCATTGGCGATGGAATTTTACGGTATCGCCAAAGCCAGGTCGAAGAGTTTGTCCACGAGCGGGAAAGGCTCTCCAATTTACGCAGAAAACCACGGTAAAATGGGGACGCCCACTGTTTTTCCCCACAGAAATCGAGAAACACATGGGTACATCGCACCAGAAGGGTTGGGTGATGGTTCGGGGAAAGAAGTGGTACGGCTACTTCCGGCGCACCGTTCTCGACCCGGCTGCAAACGAGCCCAAACCGATTATCACGCCGGTTGTGCTCGGACTGAAGTCGGAGATGACCAAGTTCGAAGCGCGCGAGAAGCTGGAATGGGAGATCGCCCGGCTGACGGGGCACACCATTGAAGAGGGAATTGTCAGAAATGGCAGCGTCACTCTGCGCTGGTTTGTCCACAACCGCTACCTGCCGCTCAAAGAGGCGGACTGGAAAGAGGAGACGGCCAAGGTTAAGAAACACCTGATCGAAGCCGACCTGCTCGCCGAGTTTGGAGAAATCCGGCTGGAACGCTTCGACAAGCTCGTTCTCCAGGCCCACCTCAACAAGCTGGCAAAAACCCGGTCCAAGGATAGAGTCTTGCAGTGCCGAGCTTACATTCGTTCGATCTTTGCCGAGGCGGTCGATCAGGACTTCCTCCCCAAAGATCCCGCGCGCAAGCTCAAGACACCGGTCAACCTCCGGGAGACCGACAAGACAGTGCTGACGTGGGATCAATTGCGCGCCGCGCTGGCAGAACTTGAACTCTGGAACCGGATTCTGCTGAAACTTGACATGACCAATGCACTTCGCCCGGGAGAGCTGTTCGCGTTCCGGTGGTCTTCTCTCGATGAAGTGCACAACAAGCTCGACATCCGGGAGACGATCTACAAGGGCAAGATCCGTCCCTGGGGCAAGACAAAGGGGAGCCTTACGGCGATCCCGGTCACCGGGGAGCAGGTCGAGGAGTTGGAGGAGTGGCGGCGCATCTCGAAATATGCCGCACCCGACGACTTCATCTTCGCTGGCCGCAGCGGAAACTTCATGGACCCGAGCAACTACCGGAAAAGGGTGCTGCACAAGCTGGCCATGGATTTGGAATTGCCTAAGCTGACCTTCCAGGTCATCCGGCGCACCATCGCGACGCTGGCCAAGGACAAAGGGCACGTCAAGGACATTCAGGGGATGCTGCGCCACTCGCGGGTGGCCACCACGACCGATGTCTATATGCAGACGATGGAGGACGGCGTGCGCTCCACGGTGACGTCCATCCATGAGGAGCTGATGGCGACCGGCACCACGGGCCAACATCCGGCCGGAAGCAGGGGCATGCAAGGGGGCAAAAACTTTTCGGCAGGGGAAGCAACATTGAAAGGAGGAGTTCTACAAGAAGCCCCTTCGGAGAGGAAGGAAGCAGTAATCACGCTTCCTGTTCGCGGCAAGGTTTTGGAATTTGCTACCAAAATGCTACCAAGGCAGGAAGGAAGACCGTCTCTAAGTCATTGATATAATTGGTGGACCTGGTCGGGATCGAACCGACGACCTCTTCCATGCCATGGAAGCGCGCTCCCAAACTGCGCCACAGGCCCACACGGTGAGTTGCAACTTTTCTATTGTCTCCGTTTGGGCTGATTTCGTCAAACTTGAGCCTTACCAAGCCTTAAAACCCTCTCCTGGCTGGAGTTGGCGACATGCTGCTGCCGTCCCTCGCAACCATTCCCTGGCAAATAACTTTCGTGACCGGGAACACTTTCGGGGGGGGGTGGTGTCTAACATAATGGAGACGTGGAATAGCTGGTGTAGAAGCCAGTAGCCGTATCCCGCGCACTCCAAGCAGTATTGACTGATACAGCGGCGCTTTTTCAGTCGCTGGAGCGAGTGGTCGCAACCGGAAGCCATGTCTTTCATTTGGCGCTTGTTTTGAGCCTGCCAAGTGGGCTTCAGTTGCGAAGCGTGGGAGGATTCTGAATTGCAGGCGGACCTCACCATGGGTAATTTCGCGAGCACGCTGACGTTTCAATCCGAAGATGCGGCTTTGATTGCGGAACTTCAAGCCGGCTCCGAAGAAGCTTTTGCGTGGTTGATTGCGCGCTACCACCAACCCATCTACTCGCTGTTGGCGCGCACCGTGCAGGATCGCGAAGCCGCCGCGGACATGACTCAGGAAGTCTTTGTGAAGGTCTTCCGGGGCGTGGGCAACTTCCACGGCGAGTCGTCCTTGCGAACCTGGATGTACCGTATCGCGCTGCGCGAGGCCTCCAATCAGAGGCGCTGGTGGATGAGGCATAAACAGCCGGAAATCCCCATGGAACAGCCGATTGCGGAGAGTGGGTCAGGGCTGCCAGTGAGGCTGAAGGAAACCTTGGTGGATCCGGCCGACTCGCCCTATGAGAACGCGGTGCATGAAGAGAGCCGAACGCGCGTTGAGGCGGCCTTGAGTCAGGTGCCGGAACCCTACCGCACCACCCTCATCCTGCGCGATATTGAGGGATTTGTTTACGAGGAAGTGGCGGAGATGCAGGGCGTGAATCTGGGAACGGTCAAGTCGCGGCTGGTGCGCGGGCGCGCTGCCTTGAAGGCGATTCTGATGGTTCCGCAAAGCGCTGCTTGTGCTCCGGCGAGTGCGAAATTTCAAATACCTCTGGGAGAGGAGGCGCCATGAACGGCTGTGATGCAATGCGGACAAAGTTTACTGATTACTTGGATGGCCGCCTGAGCGGACGCGAGATGCAGGCCGTCGCCGCCCACCTGGAGCGCTGCCGGGAGTGTGCCGGAGCGTGGAAGTCTCTCGAACAGGCGCAATCGTTCTTGGCAGCGCTGGGGCCGGTGCCTGAGCCGGAAGACCTGTTGTTGCGCATCCGCGTGGCCATCAGCCAGGAGCGGATGCGCCGCCGTCAGGGCATCTTCCATGATTTGAATCTGGCTTGGAGAAACACAGTAGGTCCCTTCCTGCTGCAAGCCACGGCAGGTTTTGCCTCTGCGGTGCTGTTGCTGGGCACGGTCATCCTCCTGGGCGGCATCCTTGTCCAGCCGGAGAGCGCCCAGGCTTCAGCGGATGAGCCGTTGGGGGCGATTACCGCTCCACGCTTCCTGTACCTGTCCAGCGTCATGGGGGACAACCAGATGGGCGCCATTTCCGGCCCAGTGGTGATCGAGGCTTCCGTCAACGGCTCAGGAGAGGTTTACGACTACCGCATCGTCTCCGGCCCCACAGACGATGCTACCCGCGCGCAGGTGGAAAATCTGCTCTTGTGGAGCCGCTTTGAACCGGCTCGCCGCTTTGGCCAGCCTGTCCCTGGTTTGGCTGTGCTCTCCTTCTCCGGCGTTTCCGTTCGCGGGTAAGCCTGTTTGACCCTCGTGTCAGGGCCGGCAGAGAGAAAGAAGACCGCGAGGTGGAATGCATCTGTCAATAGTCGATTGGGTCATCATGGTGACGACCTCGCTGGCGGAGGCTGTTCTCTTTGCCATTCTGGTGATACGGGGCAGGTGGAGGGAATTTCCTGTCTTCACATCGTTCATGGGCATTGAGACGGTTATCAATCTTCTCTTCTTTGTGCCCATCTGGAGTGGTTCCTGGAGCTTATACGCGTGGATCTACTATAGTACGGTCCTGATCGAGTTTCTGATGCAACTTGGCGTGGTCTGGGAGATCGCGCGCATCGTGATGCGGCCTACCGGAACCTGGGTACAGGACGCCAGGAAGCGATTCATCCTCTGGGGGACGGCGGGCATCCTGTTCGCCGCTGTGGTCCCGTTTCTGGTCACGCCTCCGGCAGCGGGCCTGTTCGGTCGCTTGGAAGTGCGGGGAAACCTCTTCACCAGCTTGGTGTTCTGTGAACTGATTGCCGTGGTGACGCGGACTTCGAAGAGCCTGGGCCTGGGCTGGCGCAACCATGTCATGGCCCTGGGCGATGGGTGGACTGCTTGGGTTGTGGTCGCGATCCTGGTCGATGGATTGCACAGCTACTCTGGCTTGGCACGCTACTCTGGAGACTTGGACCACGTGAAGATGTTCGTCTTTCTGGCTGCCGTCGTCTACTGGATCGTTCAATTCTGGCTGAATGAGCCTGCCAGGCAGCCGATTTCGCCGGAGTTACGCGCCTATATTCAGGGTCTGCACGAGCATATCGAGAGTGACCTTGACACACTGGACGTACAAGAATAGTATCCACGCGATGACCATCCCTCTTTCCTATCTCGTGTTTGACGCCCTGCTTTGCGGGTTGGTTATTGCTGTGATTGCAGACTGGCACTCATCCCGCAAGAGGGCGCGGCAGGATTGGCGCACCCTTGTTGCAGGATTGCGCCCCGTGGATTTCGCTGGGGTGTCTGCTGTGGCGACCGACTACCTGGACCCGCACCGCAGCCAGACCGAGCTGAATCCAGACGAGATTTGGGAATTTCTCGGCGGCTACGAAGGATTGAAAAGGATGCGCGATAACGCGGAGATCATGCTTGCGCTGGCTGCCTATGCGCAGCGGTGGAATTACGCGGAGGCCGTGATCGTTACCGAGCGCATGAGGCATGATGCCAGCTTGCTGCGTTCTTCCGTCCGGCGCGTGCAACTGGGGCTGCTTCCTTTCAGGCTGTTTCGGCGTTTCCGGTTTGCACTGCCGCTTCACGCGCAAGAGGCGTCTTCCTCCTACTATCTGATGCGCCAGCGTCTGCTGTCCCTGTATGAGACCAGCCATGCGGGCCGGTTTCCCACGCTCGCGGCTGCCCTGTAAGCGTGATCGACGCCGGTCGTTCCTGCCTCTGACGTTTGACCCTGTTGATGCGTCTAACTAGACTGCAGACAGGGTCCTTCATGACTTTTCGATCTTCCGTCGTTCTTTCTGTTGTTATTTCTTGCCTGTTGGCGGTTTTACCGCCATCCTTGGCTAGCGCCCAATCGTCCGGCAACAGCTCTGCACAGGCGCCCAAGGGCGTTCAGAGTTCCTCTTCCTCGCAGGGGTTCGCGCAGGAAAAGGCGCCTTCGCTGGTGGATCCCGCTGGTCCCACCATCTCGCTGGTCAGTTCCGAGCCGGTCTTTCTGATGGCCGCGGCCCTGAATGCCTGCGGTTACGACGAGGGACTGAGCGAGAGCGCGCCGGTCCGCAAGCGGGTCCGCGACGAGATGAACCAGGCGCTGGGCAAGAGCGAAGACGCCCGCAACAAGCGCGATCATCTTTGCCTCTACATCGCCCAGCATCGCATGACGGGCGGAGAGCGCGACATTGCGCAGTACATCTCGCTGGCTCTCTATCTGACCCCTCCTCCGGAGCTGGAAACCTCGGCCGAACTGACCGAGATGCCCCCTGACTCGACGCAGGTGGTTGAGATTGTGCCCCTGCTGCGCGACTTTGCCGCCGCCATGGACCTGCACGGGATCTGGCTGGCCGTGCACCATGTCTACGATCAGGAGGCCGAACGGGTCCACGACCCGCTGTCCGCGATGATCGTTTCCACCAACCTCTATCTGAAGATGCCGGCCTCCACCTATGACGGGCGGCGGTTTGTCGTGGTCATTGAACCGATGCTCTCGCCGCACTCGGTCAACGCCCGCATCTATGGCGCCGACTATGTGGTGGTGGTCTCGCCGGCCGACGGAACGATCCCCATGAACGACGTCCGCCACACCTACCTGCATTATGTGATTGAGCCTTTGTTGTTTGCGCGCGCCAATGCCGTGGATCGTATGCAGCCCATTCTCAAGGAGGTTCGCGAGGCGCCTCTGGAGTTCCGCTACCGCTCCGACACGGTGCCGCTGACCATCGAGTGCCTCATCAAGGCCATCGAGGCGCGCATCATGGATACCGGCATTCCCGTGTACAAGATCCCGGCCAACGCGGACCGCTCGGAAATGCCGCGTTATGAGCATGAACGCCAGATCTACCAGCAGAAGGTGGAAGCCGTCCGCGTGGCCGCCATGCACCACGACATGAAGCAGGGCTTCGTGCTCACTCAGTATTTCTATGAGCAGATGACCCAGTTCGAGAAGGACCCTGCCAGTCTGCGTGACAACATTGGCGAAATGGTCTACAGCATGGACGTGGACCAGCAGGTCCATCGCGCTCGCCAGATCGACTTCGACAAGGAAGCCGATGGCGACGTGCTCACGCGCAGCAAGCCGCGCAAATTGACCGGGCTGGACCTGGCCGAGGCGCGCCTCGCGGCTGGCGATGTGGCCACGGCCAGCGCCATGGCCCGCCAGGCGCTTACCATCCACTCCGATTCGTCCGATTCGCTGGAGGCGATTACTCAGAGGGCGCGCGCCGAATTCATCCTGGCCAGGGTGGCCATTCTCACCGGGCACCCGGATCAGGCCGTCGAGGGCTTTCAGCGGACGCTGGCCGCCAGTAAGGACCCGCGCCTGCTCTCCTGGTCGCACATCTACCTGGGCCGCATGCTCGACCTGGACTGCAAGCGCGATCAAGCCGTCACCGAGTACCAGGAGGCATTAAAGACGCGCGACGGGCAGCAGGATACCCGGCTGGCAGCCGAGCGCGGCGTCAAGGCGGCCTATGCCGTTCACGGCCACAGTTGCGAGGAAGATGCCAGCGACGACCCCTCCGCCTCCGCGCCCGCCAAGCCGCAGGATGAGACTCCTGCGGTTCCCGTGCAAAATGAGGCCGGAAAGCCGCAATAGCGCATTGGCCTTGTGTCAGTAGTCCACCGTCTTCGTCGACCCACGGAGGATGAAACTGTGCCCCATCCATCGGACGTTTTTGTTTTTGTCCGATGGGTGGGAGTCCATAGAACTCCATGACGTCGTCGTATTTTGTTGAAATTGCATTTTTGTTTCTTTTTAGGGCAGACTTTAGTCGTGCCGTAAATCGCAGAAAAGAAGCGGGGCTTTAGCCCCGGAGGACCTTTTTTCTTCAATCACTTCTTTGTCTGTTTTGGGCCATTTGCCGGAATAAAATTGATATTTCTCTTCCGTAAAGCCGCAATAATCCCGCGCAGACGATGCCGGAAGAGTGCTCCGAGTCTAATAATAGGAAGAGGGGTTTCTCTCGGGCCGGCGATTTCGGAGCGAGCAGGGGGCTTAATCCCCCTGGAAAATGGGCCAAGTATCGAGGCCTTTAGGCCCGGATCGGGGCGATTCGAAGCAAGTGCAGGTACTAGCTTCGGAATTGCAGGTCATAGAATCGGATCGAGGCGCATGTGGAAGCGGCATTTGCCGAATTGGAAGCAGCACTGGGACATAGCTTTGCGCGTACCGAGCTGCTGATGCGGGCTCTGACGCATCGCTCTCTGGCGAACGAGAGGGCGGCGCATGAGCTGGTTCCGGGGGATGGCAAGGAAGACGCGGCGGATACGGGCGACAATGAACGCCTGGAGTTTCTGGGCGACGCCGTGCTCGGACTGGCCGTGGGGGAGGCCCTGTTTCTGCTTCACAAGGACTGGCACGAGGGCGAGCTGACCCGTGTTCGTTCTCAACTGGTCAGTCGCCAGCACATGGCGGAGGTCGCCGTCGCCGTCAGCCTGGGAAGATACCTGCGTCTCAGTCATGGTGAGGACAAGAGCGGCCTGCGGCGGAAGATGACCGTGCTTTCCAATACGATGGAGGCCGTGCTGGGCGCGCTCTTCCTGGACGGCGGCCTGGAGCCGGTCAGAGCCTTCGTCAACCGCTGGGTGATGGGCGAGGCAGCCGAGCATCTGGCCAGCGAGTTGCTCTCCGGAGAGGCCTTGGGCAACTACAAATCGGCTTTGCAGGAATATTTGCAGGCTGAGCGCACGGGAGTGCCGGTCTACCGGGTCAAAAGCGAAAGCGGCCCCGACCACCGCAAGCGCTTCCTGATCGAGGTCCGGCTCAAGACCGTGGAAGGGGCGCCAGGCAAATCCCTGGCTTCCGGCATGGGCAGCACCAAGAAAAATGCGGAGCAGGATGCGGCGCGGCGCGCGCTGGAACGGTTGAAGGCCGCCAGTAAGAAGGCTGAGGCCAAACAGGAGGAGTCGGCAGCGCAATGAGTACCACCGCTCAAGAGTTCCACCCGTCGCCGCTGCGAGTCTGCCTGCGGCGGCTCGCGTGGATGCGGCTCCATCTGCCGACCGTGCATGAGGCCTTCGCCTCGCTGCTGCGGACGGTGGTGGTCGCCCTGTTTCTGCTCACTTTTGTGCTGCAGCCCTACCTCATCCCTTCCGAGAGCATGGAACGCACCCTGCTGGTGGGTGATTTTCTGCTGGTGAACAAGCAGATCTATGCCCCGTCTGGCCGTTTCACGCGTTGGTTGATGCCTCATCGCGAGGTTGCCCGCGGAGACATCATTTTCTTCTACCACTCCCAGCCGCCGTTTCTGGTCAAGCGGGTGGTGGGCATTCCCGGAGACCATCTGCGCATCGCCGACGGCCGTGTCACCGTGAATGGCGTACCCCTCAGCGAGCCTTACGCTGCCTTTGAGCCCGCCGCTCGCAATCCCTTTCGCGACGACTTCCCCGCCAGCGTCTACACCGACCCCAATGTGGAGCCGGTCTGGTGGAAGCAGATGCAGAGCCTCGTCCGCGACGGCGAACTGGTGGTGCCTCCGGGCCAGTATTTCGTCCTCGGCGACAATCGAAATTACAGCAAGGATTCCCGCTTCTGGGGCTTTGTTTCGCGGCAGCAGATTGCCGCTCGTCCGCTGGTCATCTACTTCTCGCTTTTCCGTCCCTCGTCGACAGATGTTGAACAGGATGTGCCGTCAGCCGCAGATGATAAACTCGGACACGACAGGGAACTCTCAGTCAGGCTTTCCGGCTTTGCTCGCTGGAATCGTATCTTCCATGTAGTGCATTAGGGCGTCGCGGACTGGAACCTGTGTGAACGCTTGAACGTATTCCCATAAAGAGTATCTGAATGACGAAGAAAAAAACGCCCACCCCCAAGACGCCGTCCGAAGCACAGCCAGTTTCTGAGTCTGACTCCGCGTCCGTGAATCAGACGGTGGAAGAGACGCCCTGGGAGGCTTGCGCCAGCATCTGCACCATCCTGGTGATTGGCTTGTTCATTCTCACCTTTCTGGCGCAGAATTTCGTGATTCCTTCTGGCTCGATGGAAAAGACGCTGCTCGTGGGCGACCACTTGGTCGTGGATCGTGTGACCCTTGCTCCGCCCGCAAAGTGGATGCCCCTGGTTCACTATCGTGAGCCCCAGCGCGGCGACATCGTGGTTTTTCTCAAGCCCGTGCCGGACCTGGACGCAGAGGGAAATCCGCAGTACCTGATTCTGGTGAAGCGGTTGATCGGCGTGCCCGGTGACCGCATCCATCTGCGCAATGGCATCGTTATCCTCAACGGTGTGGCGCAGAGCCAACCTCATGCCCAGCCGACAACGCTCGAAAACCATCGCGACTTTCTGGACGAGTTTCCTTCCGTCCCGCCTTCGACCGACATCGGCGCCACCGAGACTTGGTCGCAGGACTTTCAGAATCACGTCGAGAACGGCGACCTGGTGGTTCCTCCCGGTCACTACTTCATGATGGGCGATAATCGCCACAATAGCCTTGACTCGCGCTATTGGGGCTTTGTGCCCAGAGAGAACATCGTGGGCCGTCCGCTGTTCAATTACTGGTCGTTTGAGACTCCGGAAGACCAGTATGAACAGACCGGCATCGGCAATACCGTGGCCTGGATGGGGCACATCGCGTTTCATTTCTTTACCGAAACCCGCTGGAGTCGAACCCTGCATCTGGTGCGCTGACTTTTGGGGATCGTTGACGCCGTCGATGTTTTGAAAGGGCATGACTTTATCCGTGCCATAAGTGCGACGAAATCAACGGGGCCTTTAGCCCCTGAAAAAATCTGCTTTCACCTCAAGAACTTGTTCAGAGGTTCCTAGGCGCATCGCAGTGAAATACCATAGAAGACCATGACAGAAGAAAAGCAAGGCCGGCATCAAAAGGGCAAACGGCTTTGGCTGGCCCTGGCGGCAGGGTTGGCCATCCTCATTGTGCTGATTGTCCCTCCTCTGGTGAGCGTGAGCCACTACAAGGCGCAGATTACCCACCTGATCTCGGCCTCGCTGGGTCGCCCGGCGCGCGCATCTGCGGTTCAGGTGCGCCTGCTGCCCCGGCCAGGTTTTATCCTCTATGACCTTACCGTGGAAGAAGACCCTGCCTATGGTGCCGAGCCGGTCTTCCATGCCAGCGAAGTGACTGCTTCCATTCGCCTGCTTTCGCTCTGGCGCGGGCGTCTGGAAATTGACTCCATCAGCGCGGACGAGGCCAGCCTGAACGTGGTGCGTAACCCGGCGGGCCGCTGGAATCTCGACTCGATCCTCAGCTCGGCTGCCGCTCAGGCGCAATCCACCTCGTCGCGCGGAGCCATCAAGCTGCCCTATCTCGAGGCCAAGAACTCCCGCATCAACATCAAGAACGGCGCGGAGAAACTGCCGTTTTCCCTGCTTGACGCCAAGATGTCCCTGGAGCAGCAGCGCCCCGGCGAGTGGCGCGTCCAGTTGCGCGGCGAGCCTGTCCGCACGGATCTCAGTATTCAGGAGGCCGATACTGGCATCGTGCGTCTGGATGCAACCCTGCATCAGGCGCCGCAACTGCGTCAGATGCCGGTGCATCTTGATCTTGAGTGGCGCGAGGCGCAGCTCGGTCAGCTTACCCGCCTGGTTCTCGGCTCCGATGTTGGCTGGCGCGGCGACCTTACCGGCAATCTCCACATGGACGGCACCGCCGAGGCGGCTCAGGTCAAAGCGCAACTGCGCGCCACCGGCGTCCATCGCGCCGAGTTTACCCCGGCCTCTCCTATGGATTTCGACGCCAACTGCACGCTTGTGGCCCACTTCTCCGCGCGCTCCTTTGATAATCTGTCCTGCGACTCTCCGCTCGGCTCGGGCCACATTCGCCTGACCGGCAATATGCCCGCAGTCCAGCCCGGCCAAGAGGCCCTGCCGCGCATCACCGTGGAAATGGACAAGATTCCCGTTGCCGCCGCCCTTGATGCGTTGCGCACCGTGCGCAGTGGTTTTGGCCCTGGCCTTGAGGCAGCTGGCTCGGTGAGCGGCAGTCTTGCTTATGCTCCCGTTGCTATCGAGACTCCCGCGCCCCAGCCGCTGGTTCGCCCCGGCCGTGATCGCTCCAAGGTTCATCCGGCGCTCCAGCAGCCGTTGACCGGCGTCCTTACCGTTCAGGGCTTCCAGCTCAAGGGCGACGGCCTCAGCGAGCCCATCAGTATTCCCAAGCTGCTTCTGGAGCCCGTTCCGGTCCTCGCAAATCAGCCCGCAAAAGAGTCTTTGGCGCTCGCGTCCACCACTGCGATTCCCGCTGGCGGGGCCATTCCGCTCACGGTCTCCGCGCGGCTGGCGTTTTCCGGCTATCAGGTTACGCTGCGCGGTCAGGCATCTCTGGCAAGGGGCAGGGAACTGGCGCACATGGCCGGCCTCGCCCATGCAGCTTCCCTGGACGCCTTTGCAGGCGATCCCATTTCCATCGATCTGACCGCTGAGGGGCCTTGGATGCCATCGGAGACGCCCGCGCAAACACCCCCCCAGGCGCTTCCGTCTGCTGGCGCTCCGCCCGCCGTTGCCGTGCTCCCAACTTCCGACAGCCTGACCGGAACCGTCACGCTGCGCAACGCCACCTGGAAGGCCGATTATCTGGTCAACCCGGTTGGAATCTCCCAGGCCACGCTTCATCTGGCTCCGGGCGAGCTTCGCTGGGACCCGGTCGCCTTCTCCTACGGCCCATTGAAGGGAACCGCCAGCCTCTCGCTGCCTGCTGCCTGCGAGGCGCCCCAGAGCTGTGCGCCGTCTTTTCAGGTTCAGTTCGGCTCAGTCGAGGCCAGCGTTCTCCAGCGCGCCTTCCTGGGAGCGCAGAAAAAGAGCACGCTGCTTTCCACGCTTCTTGAGCGCCTCCGCGTCCGCTCCGTTCCGGCTTGGCCGCAGCTTCAAGGCACGGTCAAGGCTGATGCCCTCCTTCTTGGGCCGGTCACGCTCCGTGATGTTGTGGCCAACATCTCCACGCTTGCCAACGGGGCTGAAATCGCATCCCTTGACGCCGGTCTGTTCGGAGGCCGCATTCACGGAGCCGGTACGCTTCACACCGCCACCACCCCCCAGGACAAGCCTTCCTACGCCTTTCAGGGGCAGTTCGAAAAGCTTCATCCGCAGGCCGTGGGCCAGTTGTTAGGCTGGCGCAGCTCCGGCAGCACTTTTGACGGCAACGGCAAGCTTGTTCTCTCCGGCTTCACCGGCGACGATCTGGCCGCCTCGGCCAAAGGCTCTCTCCACTTCGACTGGCAGCGCGGAGCCATCTCCGGCGCAAATCTTCCTTCCGCCCTTGCTCGCTTTGACCATTGGACCGCTGATGCGGAAGTCGTTAATGGCGCTCTTGTGCTGAAACAGAGTCAGGCCAAACGCGGCGCCCAGTCTGCGCCCGTCCAGGCCTCTGTCACCCTCGCCATCCCGCCCAAAATCGCATTTCCCGCCGCCAAGCAGCCCCCGGCCAAGCGGTAATCTTTTTTGCTATTGAATTGTGTGTCCCAGCTATCGACTTGGGTGCCCCAGGTTGGGCGCAGTTTCATCGCGCCTAACCTGGGATATAACGATCAAAATATTTATAGTTCTTTACCCGTTTTTTATAGCTTTTTACAACTCTTTTCCCGGCCTATCATGCACGGGTCCCCCAGGCCCGGCTTTTCGGACCTGGAATTTCTACTGCCAAGCCTACCGCTTGAGCGACTCATTATACGGCGCGCGCAGCACGCCGCGTTCGGTGATGATGGCGGCGATGTACTTGGCCGGGGTCACATCGAAGGCGGGGTTGTAGATGCCCACGCCGTTCGGAGTGAGCTGCCTGCCGCCGTGGTGTGTCACTTCAACGGCCGGACGCTCCTCGATCGGGATGGCGTCGCCGTTTGGCGTGGCCAGGTCGATGGTGGACCAGGGCGCAGCCACGTAGAACGGGATGCCGTGCTCGTGGGCCGCAATCGCCACGCTGTAGGTGCCGATCTTGTTGGCCGTGTCGCCGTTGGCTGCAATGCGGTCCGCGCCCACAACGACAGCCTGAATGCGTCCCTTTTTCATCAGGCTGGCGGCCATGTTGTCGCAGATCACAGTGGTCGGGATGTGGTCGGCCATCAGCTCCCAGGCCGTCAGCCGTGCGCCCTGCAGAAAGGGCCGCGTCTCGTCGGCGAAGACGTGAATGTGCTTGCCCTGTTCTATTGCCGAGCGGATGACGCCCAGCGCGGTTCCGTAGCCGCAGGTGGCCAGCGCTCCGGCGTTGCAGTGCGTCAGGACGCCGCCTTCCTGCGGCAGCAGCGCGCCGCCAAAGGCGCCCATCGCCTTGCAGGCGGCAATGTCTTCCTTGTACATCGCGTGCGCCTCGGCCAGCAGCTTTTCCTTAATCTGGTCGAGCGGCGTTCCCGCGGCCAGCAACTCCGCAAAAACCCGTTTCATGCGATCGATGGCCCAGAATAAATTCACGGCCGTGGGCCTCGTTCCCGCCAGCCGTGCGCAGATGTGCTCGAACTCGGGCGCAAACTCGGCCGTGGTGGCGGCCTTGGTGCGCAGGGCTCCCAGGGCGACGCCGTAGGCCGCCGAGACGCCGATGGCCGGCGCGCCGCGCACGACCATGGTGACGATGACGTTGGCAACTTCTTCGTAGGTGGTGGCGAGTACGTAGCTCTCCTCCAGGGGGAGCCGGGTCTGATCGATGAAGCGAACCCCTTCCGAGGTCCAGGCAAGTGTAGGAATCATGGAATTCCAGTTTAAATGCTGGAGCGGCGCAGGCGCTGAGGTGCAGATTTTGAACGCATTTTCATCTTTCCGCTGGACTTGTCTCCGTCCCGATGCGTAAAGTGTCCTTTTAGTGATCTTTTTTTGTGTGTTCCCGTTCCGCGCTATTTGCGGGCGGCTTGCCTTGCAGCCCGAGACGATTTCTGGCCGGCAGCCATGGGGATGCGGCGAAGATTTGGACATTCTTCAAAGAAATCGAGGGAAATTCTTTCATGGCTACTCGCTCCACACCACCATCGGAAAACAACGCACCCAGCTATCTGGTGCCTTTCATCATCGTCACCGCGCTGTTTGGCATCTTCGGGTTCCTCACCAACCTGAACAGCAACCTCTCGCCCAAGCTGGAGAACATCTTCAACCTCAACCACATGTGGTCGAACTTCGTGACGACGTCGTGGTTTATGGCTTACTTGGTTTTTTCGGTGCCTGCTGCCAAGCTGATCGAAAAAATCGGCTACAAGCGCACCATGGTCACCTCGCTGTTCATCATGGTGCTGGGCGCATTGCTGTTCATTCCGGCGGCGGCGATGGTGAACTTCCCATTCTTCCTGACCGCCAGTTTTGTGCTGGCCACGGGCGTTTGCGTTTTGCAGACCTCGGCCAATCCCTACGTTTCGATTCTCGGCCCTGAGAGCAGCGCTCCGGCGCGGCTGACCTTGGCGCAGGCATTCAACTCGCTGGGCTCGGCCTTGGCGCCGATCGTGGTGGGCTACTTCATCCTCACGGACACCAGCATCACCGACAAGGCTGCCATTGCGCATACTGTGATGGGGCCCTATATCGCCATTGCAGCGGCGTTGTTTGTTTTGGGTTTTGCGGTGATGTTCATGCATCTGCCTGCGGTCACCTCCACCCGCGCCTTCCGTCCCGCCGCTGACGGCGACGCTCTGCTGGGCCGCAGCATCTGGAGCTACAAGCACACGGTGTTGAGCATGGTTGGCATCTTCTTTTATGTGGGCGTGGAGATCGCGCTGGCCGCCAATGCCATCCAGTTCTTCAAGACGCAGGGCATCGACAGCAAGGAGACCGCTGCGCTGCTAGCCTCGTTCTATATGTTCGCCATCATGATCGGCCGTTTTGCTGGCACGGTCGTCATGAAGAAGATCCGGGCGAATCAATTGCTGGCTGGGCTTGGCATCTTCGGCGTGCTGCTGCTGCTGGTTGCCATGGTCACCAGCGGTCCGGTCGCCGTCTGGTCGCTGATCCTCTGCGGCTTGGCCAACTCCATCATGTATCCGACGATCTTCGCTTTGGGGATCGCTGAACTCGGACCGATGACCAGCAAGGGTTCGGGCGTCATCACCATCGGCAACGTGGGTGGAGCGGTAATTCCGCCGCTGTTTGGCGGATTGGCCGTGGCGATCGGCTATCAGCACGCCTTCATTCTGCCGATTATCTGTTACATCTACGTGGCCTTCTACGGCTTCTCTGGTTACAAGCCCCAGAGTGCGGCCAAAGCATAGCCTAGAAATCAGGCTGCCGCTTTTGTCACGGCCCTCCGGCATCCGCTGGAGGGCCGTGGCGTTTATATTCCCTTGACGGTCAACCTGTACACTTGTAGGCAGATATGGCAAGAAGAACGATTAAACATTACGAAATTGTCCGCCGCCTGGGAGCTGGAGGCAGCGGTGTGGTCTACTTGGCCAACGACACGCTCCTTCAGCGGCCGGTGGTGATGAAGATCCTGCGCAAGGGCCTGATGTCTGCCGAGCAGATGCGCTCCACCGTGCTGCGCGAGGCGCGCTTGGCTTCGGCCATCGAGCACCCCAACGTCTGCGGCATCTACGAGGTCGGCGAGGCTGACGACGAGGGCTACATCGTGATGCAGTACGTGCCCGGCCAGTCGCTGGACCGTCTGATTGCGCGCGGGCCGTCCAGCCTGCAACTGGTGCTCTCGATTGGCATTCAGGTTGCCGACGGCTTGCAAGCCGCGCACACGCTGGGCATCTTTCACCGTGATCTGAAGCCGCAGAACGTCATGCTGACCGACGGCGGCTTGGCCAAGATTCTGGACTTCGGCCTGGCTCGGCGCCTGCGTCCCGAGGATGTCAGCTTCGATCCCTCGAAGCCCGGCCTGGAGAAGGGCGCCTCTGTGGCGGCCACCTATACGGCTCGTGGCGGGACCATTCGCTACATGGCGCCAGAGCAGTTTGTCACCGGCCAGTCCAGCGTGCAGTCGGATCTCTGGGCGCTGGGCGTGATCCTGTTTGAACTGATCAGCGGGCAATATCCTTTCGCGCGGCCCGATGCCGAAGACATTGAGGTGATTCGCGCCATTCAGTTTTCCGAGCCTGGGGATCTGAGCGTGATTGTGCCGACAATTGCGCCGGAGCTGAAAAGCGTGATCGTCCGCTGCCTTGAAAAGACTCCGGCTGCGCGTTACGCCTCGGCCGCGGAGGTGCGCGAGGCGCTGAAGACCATCATGAAGGCGCTGCGCATTGAGACGGGCGTCATTCCGGGCGAAGCGGCGGCCATTCTGCCGACGACTGGCCCGGAGGCGGAAAAGCGCAACACCGGCCTGCTGTCGATGCTGGCCGAGCGCTTCCGCGAGTCGGCAACCGACCGCGCGCCGCAGAATTCGCTGGTGGTTTTGCCCTTCTCCAATCTCGGTGCGGACGAGGTGGCTCCACTCTACGGACTGGCGCTGGCTGACGCGATTGCCGCGCGTCTGGCGCGCATTCCCGGCCTGGTGATCCGGCCGTCGAGTACGCTTGTGCCGCTGATGAAAGCGGAAATGGACCCGCTGGCGCTGGGCAAGAAGTTGCTGGTTTCTTTCGTTCTGGCCGGAAGCTTTCTGCGTTCGGAAAACGGTTTTGATCTGAACTGGCAACTGCTCGACATCTCTTCGCAGAGCGTGCGATCGGGCGGTTCCATCCGTGTCTCCTCGCTGGATCTGGTCGCCGTGCAAGCGGAGATTTCCAACGAGGTCTTTGCCTCGCTTCACGGTCTTTCGGCAGGGGAACAGATTGATGCGGCGCAGCCTGCGCGCAAGGAGGTTTCTCTTCCGGGCCCGGTCAGCGAGCAGTATCTGCAGGGGCGGGCGCTGTTGAGTTCCTTCATGTTTCGCACCGGATCGCGCCCCGATCTGGATCGCGCCCACGTGCTTTTTACTGGCGTAACGGAGAAGGATCCCGAGTTTGCCGCCGGCTGGTGCGGCTTGGGTATCGCCGAGCTGCAGTATGTGCGCCACGGCTTTGGTGGACAGATTCACGTCGTGCATGCGCGGCGCGATTTCGACGAGACGCTCAAGCTCGATCCGGCTTCGGCTGAGGCCAATCTTTATCGCATTTACATGCTGCTCTCGCGCGGCGAAAAGGAGTCGGCGCGCCACGGCATCGCCAACATGCTCTCCGCGAATGCCAACGACTGGAACGTGCACATGGTGGCGGGCATGGCGCTGCGTGGCGATGGCATGTACGATGAGTCGCTGACCGCCTTCAACCGCGCGCTCAAGCTGAACCCCGCCAATGCGCCCATCCTTTACAACCACCGCGCCCGCGTTTACCACTATCAGAATCAGTTGGAGCTGGCTGGCGACGAACTGGAAAAGGGCTTGGCTCTGGAGCCGCACCACCCGCTTCTGCGCACCTCGGCTGGCTATCAGCAGATGCGTCTGGGCAACCCCAAGGCGGCCATCGAGATTCTGGAAAGCGTCATTCAGGACGACACGAACATGCGCATCGCCGTGCCCACTCTGGCCATGTGCTACGTGCAGGTCGGCGAGCGCGACCGCGCTGCCTTGCTGCTGAAGGACGAAACCATGGCTGCGGCTGAGGCCGACAACGAAATGGCCTACCGTCTGGCTACCTACTTCGCCGTCGAGGGCGATTCCAGCGAGGCGCTTCACTGGCTCCGCCGCGCCATCTATCTCGGTAACGAGAACTATCCCTGGTTCCAGAAGAATCCGGCCTGGAACAACCTGCGCACCAACTCTGATTTCGAGCGCATCCTCGATGATTTGAAGAAGAGCTTCCGCCAGAACCAGAAAACTTGGAAGCGCCTCCTCGAGCAGGTCCCGCCTGACAACGAGTAATCTTCGCCTGTCGTGTGGAGGCTCAAGCGATTGTTTCGATTCAGATCGGCGATTTCGGAGGGAGCAGGGGGCTTTAGCCCCCTGAAAAACAAGCCAGATAGCGAGGCTTTTAGGCCCGGACCGGGGCGATTCGAAGCAAGTACAACTGGAGTACCAGGCGAAGTGCAAAGTCACACGGTCAGAGCCGCATATCGTTAAATGTCCCAGATCCCGCTTTTGGGACCTGGGATAACACACTTCAATGAGCTTCGGCCCCAAAATAGCCAGAATTCTCCATTTGTGTACGTCTTGCCACGATTCAAGCCGTCTAACCTTTTAGCCTCCCCAATCAGCCGCATTGGTATACTAAAGATTGGCAAAGCTGGTTTCGAGGCCCCCGGCATACGGAGGCTTTTTTGCTTGTCTGCCCGGCATTTTTCCGGGAGAAGGAAATTCATGGGAACATTGCTGGAATCGATCCACTCGCCCGCCGATCTGAAGCGCTTGGACTTCGCACAGATGGCGACGCTGGCGGAGGAGATTCGCGAGTTCCTCATTCAGACACTCTCGAAGACCGGCGGCCATCTGGGGCCCAATCTGGGCGTTGTCGAGTTGACGCTGGCCCTGCACACGGTTTTCACCACGCCGGAAGACAAGATTCTCTTCGATGTCAGCCACCAGTCCTACGTCCACAAGATGCTCACCGGCCGCCTGGATCGCATGGACACCATCCGCCAGCCGGGCGGAATCACCGGCTTCACGCTGCGCACCGAGAGTGAGCATGACTGCTTCGGCGCCGGGCACGCCGGCACGGCTCTTTCCGCGGCGCTGGGCATGGCTGTTTCGCGCGACTTGTCCGGCGGCACGGAAAATGTCATCGCCGTGGCTGGCGATGCCGCCTTTACCAATGGATACACTTTCGAGGCAATCAATAACATCGCCGTACAGACCAAGCGGATGATCGTTGTGCTCAACGACAATGAGTGGGCCATCGACCGCAATGTCGGCGCCATCGCCCACTGCTTCCATCGCATCGTCGCCAACGAGCGCTACAAGAATTTTCACGACTCGGCCCATCGCTTCATCGAGCGGATCGGCGGCAAGGCCGCCAGCCAGGTGGCGCATCGCGCCGAAGAGGCAGCCAAGAGCATTCTCTGGCCTTCCGTCCTCTTCGAGCAGTTCGGCCTGCAATATTACGGCCCCATCGACGGCCACAACATTCCGCTGCTGGTGGAAACCTTCAAGTTTCTCAAGACGGAAAATCGCCCCGTTCTGCTCCATGTCCTCACGCAGAAGGGCCGCGGCTTCCAACCCGCGCTCGACCGGCAAAAGAAGTTTCACGGCCTCGGTCCCTTTGATCCCGAAACCGGCGAAACCAAACCTCGTGGGCAGCTTACCTATTCAGAGGTCTTCGCCAACACACTGGTAAAGCTGGCCGCGCACGATGAGCGCATCGTGGCCATCACCGCGGCCATGCCTAGCGGCACCGGCCTCGACATCTTCCGCGAACACTATCCAAAGCGCTGCTTTGACGTCGGCATTGCCGAGGGGCACGCTGTCGTTTTTGCCGCCGGCATGGCCGCGCGTGGCAGCCGCCCCGTCTGCGCCATCTACTCGACCTTCATGCAGCGCGGCTTTGACCCCATCGTCCACGACGTCTGCCTGCAGAAGCTGCCCGTGGTCCTCTGTCTGGACCGCGCAGGCCTCTCCGGCGACGACGGCCCCACCCATCACGGCCTCTTTGACATCATGTATCTGCGTGGCATTCCGGACATCGTTCTGATGTCTCCCAAGGACGAAGACGAGCTGGCCGACATGATGAAGACGGCTTTTGAGCTGCCCGGTCCGAGCGCCATTCGTTATCCGCGCGGCACGGGACCCGGCGCGCCATGCAAGCCCGAGCCGCAAGCGATTCCCCTGGGCAAGGCGGAAATACTGAGGGACGGTTCTGACGTGGCCATCCTCGGCCTGGGCACCATGATGCCCTTAGCCGCGGAGCTGGCCGAGCGCATGGAAGCTGACGGCTACTCCGCCGCGCTCGTCAACCCGCGTTTCGTCAAGCCTCTGGATCTCGACATGATCGCGCGGTATGCCAGCCGCGTGGCTGCATTCGTCACCTTCGAGGATCACGTGAAGATGGGCGGATTCGGCTCAGCGGTGCTGGAAGCTCTCGATGAGATGGGCAGCCAGGTTCCGGTCATCCGCATCGGCTGGCCCGATCAGTTCATCGAGCAGGGCCATGTGGATGATCTGCGCGCGAAATACGGCCTCACGGTCGAGGCGGCTTTGGCCCAGCTGACGCCCCTGCTCGTCAGCCGCCAGCACCCCACCCTCGTCGCCGGCTAAGATCCTATCCGCAAAATAAGTAGCGCCGACCTCCCGGTCGGCTGTCCTGTGGGCCTCCTGGCCCACAGGAGATGAAGCCAGCATGGACGGTCAGCCTCCCACCTGGCCCGCAATGCGTTTTTGAACTGTCTGCTGTCCACTGTCTGCTGTTCGCTGTCCTCGCGCAGATGTTACAGTTGAGTTTCACACCCATGTTTACCACCTCCCAGCACGCGCACTTCATCGGAATCGGCGGCATCGGCATGAGCGGCATTGCAGAGATTCTGCTCAGCCTCGGAATGAAGGTTTCGGGCTCCGATCTGCGCCGCGGCCCGGTGACCGACCGCCTCGCCCAAATGGGCGCCACCATCTACCAGGGCCATGACGCCGCGAACATCGCTGGAGCCACGGTTGTCGTCACCAGCTCCGCCATCAACCCCAGCAATCCCGAGGTCGTCGAGGCCCGCGCCCACAAGATTCCCGTCATCCAGCGTGCTGAAATGCTGGCCGAGCTGATGCGCCTCAAGTACGGCATCGCCATCGCCGGCATGCATGGCAAAACCACCACCACCTCGATGGTGGCCGCCGTGCTCACCGCTGGCGGCTTGGACCCCACGGTTGTCGTTGGCGGTCGCGTGAACGCTCTTGGTTCCAACGCCCGGCTTGGCACGACCCAGTATCTGGTGGCCGAGGCCGATGAGAGCGACCGCTCCTTTCTCAAGCTCTCGCCCATTCTGGCCGTGGTCACCAATCTCGACCGCGAGCACATGGACTGCTACCACGACATGGCCGACATCGAACAGGCCTTTCTGACCTTCATCGACAAGTTGCCATTCTACGGCGCGGTCACCGCGTGTATCGACAATCCTTTGCTGGCTGCCATCCTGCCGCGTGCTCAGCGGCGTGTCTTTACCTATGGCGTGGCCGCCGAGGCCGACTACCGTCTGGAGTTTCTTTCGCCGGGGCAGGGAAGTTGTCTTTCGCGTTTTCTGGTGCATACCGCCGTTGGGCCGCTCGGTCCTTTTGAACTGCACGTGCCCGGCCGCCACAACGTTCTTGACGCCACGGCCGCCGTCGCCATCGCGCATCAGCTTGAGGTCGCTCCGGAGAAGATCGCCGAAGGGCTCAACAGTTTTCGCGGCGTGGACCGGCGTTTTCAGTTGCGCGGCTCTGCGCGCGGCGTCACCGTTGTGGACGACTACGGCCATCATCCCACGGAGATTCGCGCCACCCTGGCCGCGGCTCGCGAGTGCGGCTACAAGAAGATTCACGTCGTCTTCCAGCCCCATCGCTATACGCGCACCAGGGACCTTCTGGACCAGTTCCGCACGGCTTTCGCGGATGTGGATAGTGTTCTCTTGCTGCCCATCTACGCCGCCAGCGAACAGCCCATTCCCGGCATCACGGCGGAGCTGCTGGCCAGCCGCATCGAGGGGCCGCAGGTGCAATATGTCCCGGATTTTCCCGCCGCCGTGGCTGCTGTTGTAGCCCAGGCCGAGGAGGGCGACCTCGTCCTTACCCTCGGTGCCGGCAGCGTCAGCCAGCTTGCCCCGCAGATTCTCGCGGCCCTCGATCCTATCCGCAAATAGGTAGCGCCGACCTCCTGGTCGGCTGTAGCGCGGGTTTCCCAACCCGCGCTTTTTGGGCTGCGGAAAAACTCCAATGGAATTAGGTTTTGTAACAGGGCACGACTTTAGCCGTGCCGCCAACTAATCCAAAAGGGAGATTCCCCGGCTCTGCCGGGGTGGCAGTAGAACTTTGAGAATTCCGGGAGTATGTTTTCTCTCGAATTGCCTGTACTGCGGCAGTGAAGACAGCAGTACGAGGCTTTTGCTTTTGTTCTTGCTTTTGCTTCGGACGGTTGCGAAAAGGCCCCTTTGAGGGGCCAGCAACCGTAAAGCCACCGGCTCTGCCGGTGGATACTTACTCCCTAACCCCTAGTCCCTAGTAACAAAGCGGGTTCCCCCTGCACACCTGCGGAAAAAAGCATTGGGAGCACGTTCTATAGTTGAATCTGGCGAATCTCACGACCAGCTCAGGCGTGACGAGAAACGATAGCAGCAGAATGCGTTCCCAGATTTGGGAAGACGAAACGCCCGTGGAGCCCAGCTTCCGGCGCGTACAGCAGAGTGCGTCCTTACCGGGGCGTTCGCTGCCCGGTATGCCGCTTGAGATGGAAGACACCGACGACGATGCCCCTTTCAGTTTCAGAAACAGCCCCACGAGCTTTCCGCGTACCCTTCGCCGCAATCGCTGGTGGCGTCCGGCCGGTACGGTGGGCCGTGTCTGCCTCGCCTTGGCCGTGCTGTTTGTGCTCGGCGGGCTTGCCACCTCCGCCTACATCCTCAAAACCTATTTGGGCCGCGACAGCCGTTTCCGCATTGCCGGAGAAAGCAGCATTGCCGCCACTGGCCTGACGCAGGTCAGCCGCGCGGAGCTGTTGCCGATTTTCGGCCAGGACGTCGGGCGCAACATTTTCTTTGTCCCTCTCAACGAACGGCGTCGGCAGTTGGAGCAGATCCCCTGGATCGAAAGCGCCACAGTGATCCGCCTGCTTCCCAACCAGATTCGCGTCTCGGTCGTGGAGCGGCAGCCGGTGGCGTTTACGCGCCAGGGCCAACAGATTGGCCTGGTGGACGCCGACGGCGTTCTGCTGACCATGCCGGCGGCCCTGATGGCACAGCATCACTACTCGTTCCCGGTGGTCACCGGGATCAATGCTGGCGACCCTCAGGTTGCGCGCAAGGCTCGGATGGCGGTCTATCAGCGTCTGTTGAGCGAATTGGATTCCAACGGCCAACACATCTCCCAGCAGATTTCCGAGATTGACCTCACCGATCCCGGCGACGCTCGTGTGCTGATGCCCGAGCAGGGCGGCGACATCCTGGCTCACTTCGGCGACGACCATTTCTTGGCTCGTTACCAGCGCTATAAGGACCACATTGCCGAGTGGCGCCAGGCGTATCCCCGCCTGGCGGCCGTCGATCTGCGCTATGACCAGCAGGTGGTTTTGCAGATGAGTCCCGAGGACAACACCCCCGCGGCCGATCAGCAGACCGCTGCCAGTGCCGAACAGAACAAGCCCGCGAAGCCGGCTGATAGTACCCCAGCGGCTTCTGCGAGCAAGCCAGCGGAGCAAAAGGCCGGGGCCAAGCCTGCTCAGGCCGCGCGTGCCGCGGCGGACAACGCAACGGTCAGCAAGCCGGCAGCCAAGTCAATCGCCAAGCTGGCAGCCAAGTCGACCACCAAGTTGGCTGCTAAAACGACAGCCAAACCGGTATCCAAACAGTCAGTTAAGCCGTCGGCCAAGGCTAAACCCGTGAAAGTAAGCAGCAAAGCGGCAAAGACCTCCGCAAAATCGAAAATGGCGCTCAAAGCTTCTCTTCGGACGGCGAAAGGCAATCAATCCTCTCTCAAGGCCATGAGAGACAATGGAAAGGGAAAGAAGCGCGTGGACGTCAAACGCGCCGTACTGAATGCAAGCAGGCAGAAGCCTGCCCTAACCGCCCACCGGGTTGCATCCACCGGAATGGGCCAGTGAGCGTGATGAGCCAGAAGCAGGACAACCTGATTGTGGCGCTGGACATTGGCAGCGCGTGGACCCGCGTGCTGGCGGCGGACCTGAATGAAGGCGCCCTGCGCTATTGCGGGCACGGGGTGGTGGAGTCGGCCGGGATGCGCAAGGGGCTGATCTCCGATCTGGCTCCGGCGGCCAAAGCGGTCAAGGCGGCCAGCGAAGAGGCCGAGCATGTGGCGGCTGTCAATATCGATGAATGTGTCGTGGGCGTGGGCGGTCCGCACGTGCGCGGAATCAATACCAATGGTGGAATCGAACTGGGCGGCCGTATGCGCGAAATCGACAAGGAAGATGTGCGCAGCGCTGTCGAACGAGCGCGGGCCATCGAGCGGCCCCCGGATCGGGAAATCCTGCATCTGCTGCCCCGCCAGTTCATCCTCGACGATCAGCCCGGCATCTTTGACCCGGTCGGCATGATCGGCAAAAAGCTGGAGGTGGACCTGCACATCGCCACCTGTTCTGCCAGTGCATTGCAGAGCACGGTAACCTGTGCCAACAGAGCCGGTCTTGAGGTGACAGAGGCCGTGTTGGAATCGATTGCCTCGGCAGAAGCCACGCTCTCGGCCGACGAGCGGGAATTGGGCGTGTGCCTGCTCAATATCGGCGCTCAATCCAGCGAGCTGGTGGTGTTTTTCGAGGGCGCGGTGGCGTACACGGCGTCGGTTCCGATTGGCGGGCAACACTTTACCAACGACTTGGCGGTGGGCCTGCAGATGCCCGTGGCCCAGGCCGAGGAGTTGAAATGCAAGTACGGAAACGCCGTTGTCACGGCTGTGCCGCAGATTGCGGAGATTGAAATCAACAACCCGCAGCCGCAGATGCTGCGTTTGCGCACGGTTGCGGAGATCCTGGAGCCGCGAGCCCGCGAGCTCTTCTATTTTGTGAAGGAAAGCCTGCGTCAGGGCGGTGTGGTGGATGCTTTGGGTGCGGGCTGCGTGCTGACCGGCGGCGGGGCCTTGCTGCCCGGCATGTTGGACGTTGCCGAGAGCCAATTGCGCGTTCCGGCGCGCACCGGCGCTCCCGTGCGCCTGTCGAATATGCCCGCCGAACTGGTCCATCCCAGTTTTTCAACCGCCATCGGCATGGTCTTGTATGCTCACCGCACCCGGGTGGATCGAGATCCCGAAGGCAATAAATTACGCTCGAAGTTGCGAGCCATGTTTGCAAGCAGTTTTTAATCATTGATGTACTTAACCACGAATCAGGAGACAAGAGCCCAAATGGATGAGTCGAAGAACGAAGCCGGGGAAATGCGCATTCAGTATCTCGAAGAGAGCGTGCGCGGAGCCTGCATCAAGGTCATCGGCGTGGGCGGCGGAGGCGGCAACGCCGTCAATCGCATGATCCAGGCCCGCATGGAGGGCGTGGAGTTTATCGCCGCCAACACGGACGTGCAGGCGCTCAAGGCTTCGCAGGCTCCGATCAAGCTTCAGATCGGCGTGCGGCTCACTTCCGGGCTCGGTGCCGGGGCAAATCCCGACGTGGGCCGCCGCGCGGCTCTTGAAGACTCGGAAAAAATCATCGAGGCTCTGGAAGGCGCGGACATGGTTTTTGTCACCGCCGGCTTGGGCGGCGGCACGGGCACCGGCGCTGCGCCGGTCATTGCTTCGTTGGCCAGCGAGATGGGCATTTTGACCGTGGCCGTTGTCACCTGTCCCTTTGTCTTTGAGGGCAAGCGCCGCCTCCAGCAGGCCGAGCGCGGCCTCAAGGAATTGCTGGAGAGCGTGGACACGATGATCGTGATTCCCAACGAGAAACTTCTGGCGGTGGCCAAGGACGCCGGCTTTTTTGAGAGTTTCCGCATCGCCGACGACGTCCTCCGCCAGGGCGTTCAAGGCATCAGCGACATCATCGCCATCCCCGGCATCATCAACCGCGACTTTGCCGACGTGAAAACCACCATGGCCGGCATGGGCCATGCGGTCATGGGAACGGCCGTGCGCTCGGGCGAGAATCGCGCCCTGGAAGCGGCTCAGGCGGCCATGGCCTCGCCCCTGCTTGAGGAGGGAGCCATCGACGGCGCTCGCGGCATCCTCATCAATATCACCGGCTCCAGTTCGCTGAAGCTCTCCGAGGTCAACGAGGCCTCGTCGCTGATTCAGTCCGCCGCCCACGAGGATGCCAATATCATCTTTGGCGCGGTGCTCGACGAGAAGATGGGCGAAGATGTCAAGATTACCGTGATCGCCACCGGCTTCCGCGACCAGTTGCCGGAGCGGCGCGCGCGCATGTTGAGCGTGGAGGATGAGCCTGTGGTCTCTGAACCCACGGATTCAGTGCCTGTGGCCTCGGTTCCCCTGGTTGCGCCCGATAATTGGCTTCTTGAGCCAGCCTCTGCCGTGCCTGCCGCACCGCGCTTCCTCTCGCAAGATGAAGACGAGAAGGAATTGGTTCAGGCGGACGAGCCAGCCCCCTTGACGCCGGATGCGGAGCCCGCGCGCGAAGATGCCCCGCTTGTCGATGCGGCTACGATTTCCGCGCCGGAGGAAATGGAACCGGCAGGCGTGCCGGCACGGCCGCAGTTTGCCGAAATGGCAGAGGAGCCGGCGTACACTCCGCTGCCCAGGGACTATTCTCCTGACTTCGGCGGCGGTGCGCGTGGCCCGGCGGCATTGGACGAATGCCGCGTCCAGACCGTAGCAAAGGAATCCTCCGAGGCAGGCGAGGAGGAGCAGAGGGATCTGGATACGCCGGCCTTCATGCGTCGGATTCGGTTCTAGTACATCTGTAGATCGGAGATTCGGAGGGAGCCGGCGGCTTTACAGGATGCGAAAAAACTCGTAGAAGGTGTTTCAAAAGGCTGCTCTGTAACAGGGCACGACTTCAGTCGTGCCGTAACTGCAACAAAGAAAAGATGCGGGCTTTAGCCCCTGCAAACCTTCTTTCCCGAATAGCCCGATCTGGTGCCTTTTCCGCAGCCTGATTAGGCCCGGATAATTGGGGGGCGAAGCAGGTACACCGTAGTCCCAGGCAGCTATGAAAAACCGCATCTTGTTATAATGAGACAGGGAGCTTTCTCTATGGAGCGCGAAATCTGGGCCCATGGCGCAGGAAGTTCGGAGAAAGTGCCAGACAGTTGTTCCGGCAAATCGTTGTTGCGGAAGGATTTGACGGCGGGATTCGATGGCGGCAAAAATTAAGGCAGGCCGGTCGTTGTGCCTGGATGAGAATTGGCTTCACCCGCAACAGGAATTTTGCTTGCGTGCGAGTGGCCGATAAGAGTGGTGCACCAATTGCAGCTGTAGTAACCAGTGCGAGAAAATGGCTCAATTTGTTAGAAAACCGTTAGAAAGTGGCCGTTTTGCACGGAGTTGGCGAGGCAGATCAATTTGGCGAACCGCTCTTGAAATGGCATGAAGTGCGTACCCCTGAGCGTGGACGCGCGGCACGACGCTCCCTTGGGAGAGAGGATGCTGGCAGAATGAAATTTTCCCGCTTTTGGGCTTTTATTTTGATCCTAATCGGCTTCGGCTGTGGCGCCGGGAGTGCGGTGGCGCTGAATGCGCCGCATACACTGCGCCACGCCAGGGCAACGGAGCCCCATCTGACAGAGCCCCACCGCGCCGCGACTCATGCGGCCGGATCGGCCGCAAGAACCAGAAAATCCACCACCGCCGAGGCAGCGCCGAGAGCGGCGCGTGGCGGGCGTGCAGCTCGCCTGACCGCAAGAGGCAGCGCGCGAGCCCGTCTGCGCCGTGCGTCTCTTACCTCCCGCCGTCATCAGTCCAATGAGCACTTTACCGCCAGCTCCTTTGCCAACGGAAATATTTTTGCGGGCGATGTGACGGCTGGCGAGGATCCCGTGGTTCGTCAGGCAGCTATTGATGCTCTGGGCGACATGAACGGCACGGCCGTGGTCATCAATCCTGCCAACGGGCGCATTCTGGCCATGGTCAACCAGAAGCTGGCTCTTTCGCCGGGCGCAGAGCCCTGCTCCACCATCAAACTGACCGTGGCCATGGCAGCGCTTTCCGAGGGCTTGGTCACGCGTGACACGCCTGTACGGCTGGCCGGTTTCCGCATGAACATGACCGAGGCGCTGGCCCACAGCAACAACCTTTACTTCGAGGAGATGGGCCGTCAACTGGGCTTCGAGCGCGTGCGTCATTACGCCAACCAGTTTGGCCTGGGCGAGCTGGCCGGCTACAACATCGAGGGCGAACAACTGGGCGTTTATCCCGATCAGGAACTGCCCGCGAGAGAGGGCGGCGTGGCCCGCATGTGCAGCTTCGGCCAGGGCGTTTCACTGACCCCGCTGCAACTTGGTGCGTTCGTAGCCGCCATCGCCAATGGCGGAACGCTCTATTACTTGCAGCATCCGACAAACGCCGCGGAAGCAGTCGATTTCCAGCCTAAGGTGAAGCGGACGCTCGACATCGCCAAGTATGTTCCCGAGATCGAGGACGGCATGGCCGGCGCGGTTGAGTACGGCACCGCCCGCCGTCTGCGCGCCAACTTCCACGAACTGCCCGTCTTCGGCAAGACCGGAACCTGCTCGGACAAGGGCACCCGCTTTGGCTGGTTTGCAGCCTACTCCGACTCGCCTCAAGGCAGTCTGGTCACGGTCTTTTTCCTGGAAGGCGGACGTCCGACCTTTGGCCCCCGCGCTGCCGAGCTGACCGGCCAGTTCTATAAGAATCTCTGGGAACGCAACTGGTTTGCCGCCAAGGGGCAGCAGGACAGGTTCCTTAATTTTCCAGCTTCCTCGCAGCAGGTGCATCCATAGAGCGGTTCTCCGGCTCCATGGAACCAACAAGAAAAGGTCGCTTTCAGGCGGCCTTTTCTGTTCTTGTACCCTGAGGCTTTTTGTGTGAAGCAAATCAGCCTCGGAGATCATCAAAAATAAAACTTCCTTTCGCCTTTGACTGCTTTTGGCAGGCACTGGCCGGGCGGTCTGATTCCCCTGCAAGCGAAGGCTGGACCCTCTCTGATGGCGTTGTCGGAACACATTTTGCTCGTCTATGGTTACCTGCTGCTCTTTGCCTGGGTTCTGGTGGAGCAGTTCGGGATTCCGCTGCCCGCCGCGCCGGTTCTGTTGGCTGCCGGCGCTCTTTCCGCTGAACATGAACTCAGTTTTGCCTTCGCCTTGCTGGCTGGCTTGGCCGGTTCGCTTGTAGCCGATAGCTCTTGGTTCCTCATCGGCCGGCGTTACGGGCACTATGTGTTGCGTATCCTCTGCAAGCTGTCCCTGGAGCCGACGACTTGTGTCCGCCGCACAGAAGACTCGTTTGGCCGCCGCCGTGGCGTCACCGTCATGATTGCCAAGTTTGTCCCCGGGCTCTCCACGCTGGCTCCGCCGGTAGCCGGGCAGAACGGAATGGGTTTCGGCAGCTTTCTGCTTTTCGACGGTATCGGCGCTACGTTGTGGATCGGGGCGTTGCTGCTGGCAGGCCGCTTCTTTGGCGATCTGCTGAAGCGTGATCCGAGGCTGCTGGACTGGGCAGGCAAATTCGCCGGTGGCTTGCTGCTCCTGGGCATTCTTGGCTTTCTGGTTGCTCGTATCGTTCGCCGCCGCGTGATTCTGAAAGCGCTGGCCGCGGCGCGCCTGGAGCCGGAGGAGCTGAAGCGGTGGTTGGATGCCGGCGAGGAAGTCTACATCGTGGATCTGCGCCATCCGCTGCCGGATCCCTTCACTCTGCCCGGCGCGCACCTAATCTCGTCGCAGGCGCTGGCCGCGCGTCACCAGGAGATTCCCCGCGACCGCGACATTGTGGTCTTCTGCGACTGTCCCAATGAGGCCACCGCCGCCAAAACCGCCATGACTCTGCACAAGCTGGGCATCGAGCGCGTGCGCCCCCTGCGCGGCGGCTACGACGAGTGGAAGCGGCTGGGTTTCCCGCTGGACGCGGTCGCGGAAGCCCTGCCCGCTGTGGACTAAGTAATCTCTGATTATGTGGTTGTTTTGAAAAGGCACGGCTTCAATCGTGCTGCAAGCCGCATTCCAAAGGAGGGAGCAGGAGCCTTCACAGGCTGCGGGAAAACTCCGATGGAGCCATGTTTTGTAACAGGGCACGACTTCAGTCGTGCCGTAACTGCAACAAGATAAAGATAAGGGCTTTAGCCCTTGTCAAACCTTCCTTCTCAAACAAGCCGAATCCGGGCTTTTTCCGCAGCCTGTTTAGCCACGGGCCTTTTGTCGGTTCTGCTCAGAGGACGGATGTCCCGACCTCGCCGCGTCTTTGTTTGCGGCAAGGGGTGCTCTTGCCGTTGCGCCTCTCTGCGCTACCCTAGATTCATGCGGCCTTTTCCTTCTTTGTTGCTGAATCTCTTGATGGTGGCCATGCTGGCGGCGGCAGTTCCCCTTCACGCCCAGCAGGCGCCCGACACTTTTCGCTGGATTGATTTCCACTCTGCCAAAGATCAGGACGTGGTGGTCTGGGTGACGCGCTCACTGGAGCCGGAAAAGTGGACGGCGATTCGTGAAATCGGCGTCGAGTACGATGCGGCGCTGGTGGTTACCACGCTGCGCTCCAGTTCGCAGTCGCTGCCCGATACGGACACCTTCACCGTGTGGGGCGCATCGCTCACCAATCACAGCCTCACGCCGCTCATCAAAGGCGTGAACCTGCGCATGATGGACTGGATGCTCTTTGCCGACGGCGCGCCGCGGGAGTTGGGCGCTCTCTATGACGATTGCAGCGAGTGTGCGGCAACCACGTTTTTCACGGCCTTCCATTATGATTTTCCGCGGCACATCTGGACGTCACGCTGGATGCGCGGCAGTCAGGCCGTGCCCATCTGGAGCGCAAATCTTTCCTCCGGCGTTGAACTCACCCAGGTCTATGCGGGGCTGAATGAGCCGAACGGGCGGGAACTGGTAGCCACATGGAACCACGTCAGCCATGACAAGTCGGAGCAGGTCGAGGATGTTGTCTTTCGCTACGATCTGGATCCTTTCAGTGGCCTGGAACGCACCCAGTTGCTTACCGGCAAGGATGCCGAATCCATGAAGCAGCGGCTCTGTGGCGCGCAGAGCGACCTCCCAGGGATGGCGCGCGGACAGGATTCATTGCTCTGCCAGCAGATCGTGAAGCCGGGCTCCGGACGCCGGCCCGTCACCACCCCGCCGGCCAACAATCGTGGCCGCTCCGCGCCGCCGCAGGCTCGGCACTGAGATCGCTTCTGCGGTGGTCAATAGAGGGCTGTTTTGCTTCTTCGCGTCAGATAGCATTCAAGCTGACTGGAGAGTGAAATGAGATTTTTCTTGAGATTTGGACTCTTGCCGCTGCTTGTCACGACGGTCGTGCTCAGCACCACCGGATGCCCCCCCAAGGGCCAGGTGGCCGCCAACCAAGCTGATGCGCAGAACCAGGCTACAGACCCCGCAGCGGCCAATTTGGCCCCGGCCGATTCAAATGCTGCGGCGCCCGCATCCTACAACGACTCCAGCACCAGCGCGGAGAACGCCCCGCCAGCCCACACGCGCAGGAATTACCACCATGCCTCCTACCAGGGCTCGAATGATCCCGACTACGGCGGCCAGCCAGCTTATTACGCTTCTCAGCCGCCGCCGCCGCTGCCCGATTATGAGCAGCCTCCGGCTCCTGGCGATGGCTACATCTGGACCCCTGGCTACTGGGGGTATTCACCTGCTGGCTACTACTGGGTGCCCGGCGGGTGGGTTGAAGCTCCCTATGAGGGCGCTCTCTGGACCCCCGGCTACTGGGGCTACCGGCACAACCGCTATGGCTTTTACCGTGGCTACTGGGGTCCGCACATCGGCTTCTATGGTGGCATCGATTACGGTTTTGGCTACATTGGCTTCGGCTACCAGGGCGGCTACTGGGGCGGCGGCCATTTCAACTACAACCGTTCGTACAACAATGTGAACGTCTCCTTCGTGCATAACGTTTACGACCGCCCCATGCGCGATGACCGCCGCGGCGGCGAACGCGTAAGCTTCAACGGCGGATCTGGCGGGGTGCAGATGCAAGCAAGACCGGCGGAACAGGCGGCATGGCATGAACAACATGCATCGCCCATGAGGGCGCAGATACAGAATGAGCATATTGCCAGTACCAACCGGGCTCAGTTTGCGAACGTCAATCATGGCCGTCCAGCCAGTCTGGCCGTCCAGCAACCGCTCGCTGCCGATCGCAACGTGAGAGTCCCAGCGGCGGTGCAGATGCACAATCAGGCTGCTCAACAACAACGCCAGGCAGCACCGCAACAGCAACAGCAGCGCCAGGCCGTTCAGCAGCAGCATCAAGCCGTTCAGCAGCAACAACAGCATCAGGGCGCCCAGCAACAGCGTCAAGGCGTTTCGCAACAGCAGCAGCAACAGCACCAAGCTGTCCAACAGCAGCAGCAAGCTGTTCAGCAACAGCAGCAGCACCAAGCAGCCCAGCAACAACAGCAGCATCAAGCTGTACAGCAACAACAGCATCAGGCAGCCCAGCAGCAGCGTCAAGCCGCGCCACAACAGCAGCGCCAAGCCGCGCCGCAGCAACAGCGCCAAGCAGCACCACAACAACAGCGCCAAGTTGCGCCGCAGCAACAGCGCCAAGCCGCACCGCAGCAACAGCGTCAAGCCGCGCCACAACAGCAGCGTCAAGCAGCACCACAACAACAGCGTCAAGCCGCGCCACAACAGCAGCGCCAAGCCGCACCACAGCAACAGCGTCAAGCCGCGCCACAGCAGCAGCGCCAAGCCGCGCCGCAACAACAGCGTCAAGCAGCGCCGCAGCAACAAAAGGCCGCTCCGCAATCAAAGGATGAGCAGCATCCCAAGAAGTAGCGTTGTCGAGAGCGCCTGCGCTGGACAATGCGATGTCAGGATAATAGGGTGCGCGATTATGGCGTCTTCCAAACGAAGATGACAAGGCCGCGCACCCGGCAGACTGACCCTGGACCGGAACCATCGTATACTGGCCTCATGCTGAGAACGGACCTCAGGTCGATTGCGAACAACCTTGCGGGCATCGCCAAGGGTATGAGCGTCACCTTCCGGGAGATGTTTGCGCCCACCGAGGTGGAGAACTACCCGGACGGCCCGGGTCCCTTGCGCGGAGCGGTCATCGAGCCGCGCTATCGCGGCGCTCACGTCTTGCAGCGCGATGAAAGCGGCATGGAAAAATGCGTTGCCTGCTTCCTGTGCGCGGCCGCCTGTCCCGCGAACTGCATTTATATCGAGGCTGCCGAGAACACCGCCGGCCAGCGCATTTCCTCCGCCGAACGCTACGCCAAGGTCTACAACATCGACTACAACCGCTGCATTTTCTGCGGCTACTGCGTTGAAGCCTGCCCCACTGACGCCATCACTCACGGCCACGGCTTCGAGTTGGCCAGCCTGAACGCCACCAACATGGTCATGCGCAAGGAAGATATGCTGGTGCCCGTCGAGGCGCTGACGGCGAAGTAGCTTTCCCTTCCCTTTGCAAATAGCCTTGACTCGGCAACTCCAGTTATCCTAAGAAGTTGGCTGTATCCCTCGTTTTTCCAATCGGCTATCGATGTCAGGAGCGACTTTGGCGGATTTTCTTTCAGAATTGAAGCGGCGCGTGCTGGTGTATGACGGTGCGATGGGCACCAGCCTGCAACAGCTCAACCTTACCCCGAAGGATTTCTGGGGCAAAGAGGGCTGCAATGAACTGCTGGTGCTCTCGCGGCCGGAGGTGATCCGCTCCGTTCATGCGGCCTATCTTGAGGCCGGCTGCGATGTGATCGAGTCCAACAGCTTCGGCTCTTCGCGTATCGTTCTTGCCGAGTATGATTTGCAGGACCGCACGCGCGAGTTGAACCTTGCCGCGGCGCGGCTGGCGCGCTCGGTGGCTGACGATTACTCGACGCCGGAGAAGCCTCGTTTCGTGGCCGGTTCCATGGGGCCAACGACGAAGCTGCCATCGCTTGGCCACATCGGCTACGACGCGATGTTTGCCGCCTACCGCGAGCAGGCCGAGGCGTTGGTCGAGGGCGGCGTCGATGTGCTGCTCATCGAAACCTGTCAGGATCTTCTGCAGGCCAAGATTGCTCTTGCCGCCTGCCAGGACGCGATTCGGGATGCGCGCGAGGGCAAAATTCCCTCGACGGGCCGCAACGTGGCCTTGCAGGTTCAGATTACTCTGGAAGCCGGCGGGACCATGCTGCTGGGCTCGGAGATCGGCGCGGCGCTGGCCGTGCTTGAGGCTTTTCAGCCTGATGTGCTCGGGCTGAACTGCGCCACCGGCCCAGCGGAGATGAACGATGCCGTCCGCTTTCTCTGCCAGAACTCGACCGTGCCCATCAGCGTGCAGCCCAACGCCGGCCTGCCGCAGAACGAGGGCGGTCATGCGGTTTACAAGCTCACTCCGGCCGAGTTGGCCTCGTATCAGCGGCGCTTCGTCGCGGAGTACGGCGTGCAGGTCGTTGGCGGCTGCTGCGGCACCACGCCCGAGCATTTGCGTGCCGTTGTCGAGGCCCTGAAGGGCGTTCAGCCCGCTCCCCGCTCCGTCAAAGTGCAGTCCGTCGCCGCCAGCGCCTTCAGCGCCCTGCCGCTTGAAGCTGACGCGCAGCCGATTTTCATCGCTGAGGAGATGAACACCACCACGCGCCGCGACGACTTTCGCAACATGGTGCGTGCCGAGGATTACGACGGCATTCTGGCCCTCGCCAAGCGGCTGGTTGACGAAGGCTCGCAGATGCTCGATCTCTGCTGCGCCATCGTCGGCGAAGACGAGCAGGCCCACATGAATGGTGTGCTGGAGAAAATTGCCACGCGCGTTCCTGCGCCGATTCTGGTCGATTCGACCGAGGCCGCCGTCATTGAGGAAGCGCTCAAGCGCATTCCCGGCAAGCCCGTCATCAACTCCATCAATCTGGAAGACGGCGAAAAGCGTTCCGGCTTGGTGCTGCCCATGGCGCGGCGTTACGGAGCCGCAGTCATCGCTCTGACCATCGACGAAGAGGGCATGGCGCTGACCGCCGATCGCAAGGTGGCCATTGCCCATCGCATTCACGATCTGGCCGTGAACAAGTACGGCCTGCGCCCCGAGGACCTGATCTTTGACGCGCTGACGCTGCCCATCTCCACCGGCCAGGAGGACTATCGCTCGGCGGCCATCGAGACCCTCGAGGCCGTGCGCCGCATCAAGCTCGAACTGCCGCATTGCCGCACAGTGCTCGGCGTCTCCAATATTTCTTTTGGCCTGAAGGCCTATTCGCGCCGCGTGCTGAACTCCGTCTTCCTGAAGGAGGCCGTCGACCGCGGCCTCGACACGGCCATCGTCAACTACGCGAAGATTTACCCGCTCTACAAGATTCCCGAGAAGGAAGTCGAGCTGGCCCGCAAGCTCATCTTCCAGGATCGCGGCGCTGGCGACCCCTTGCAGGCCTACATGGCCTACTTCGCCAGCCTCGACAAGAGCGCCGTTGCCGAAGAAGACGAAGTTGCGGTAGAAAGCCTTTCCATCGAAGAGAAGTTGCAGCAGCTCATCATTCGTGGCGAGCGGACGATTGGACTCGGCGAACAGAAGCAATCGCTGGAAGAGGCCTTGGAAGTGGCGCTCACGATCCACACGCCGCTCGACCTCATCAATACGGTGCTGCTCGGCGGCATGAAGACCGTCGGCGATCTATTCGGCGCGCGCAAGATGCAACTGCCCTCGGTGCTTGATTCGGCTACGGTGATGAAGACCGCCGTCGCCTACCTCGAACCAAAGATGGATAAATCCGACGGCGGTGGCAAGGGGGCAATGGTTCTCGCCACCGTCAAGGGAGATGTGCACGATATTGGCAAAAATCTCGTCGACATCATCCTCTCCAACAACGGCTTTCGCGTCGTGAATCTGGGCATCAAGCAGCCCTCCGACGCCATCATTGCCGCCGCACGCGCAAAAAGCCCTGACGCCATCGGACTCAGCGGCTTGCTGGTCAAGTCCACGCTGGAAATGAAGTATGTGCTTCAGGATCTGGAGAGGCTGGGCATGACGGTTCCCGTCATCTGCGGCGGCGCGGCGCTTACTCGCAAATACGTTGAGGAGGATCTGCGCAAGGAGTATGCGGGGCCGGTTTTCTACGCCGAGGATGCCTTCGCCGGATTGCGCGTCATGAACGGCCTGACTTCGGATGACGCGGTGGTGCGCGAGAGTACGGAAGAGGAAGGCAAGACGGTGAAGGTCATTAGCCGGCGCATCCCTGATGCTTCTGAACTCACGCATGTCGAACTCACGCCGGAGGGCCGTTCGCCGGTCGTCGAGCGGGTCGCGGCCGTTCCAACCCCCACCTACTGGGGGCTGCGTGTTTTCAAGGATTACAGCCTCGACGAAATCTTCCCCTATCTCAATGAGACTTCGCTCTTCAAAAACCAATGGCAGCTCAAGAACGCCGCAGCAGACGAGTATCCGCGCCTGGTCGAAGAAAAGTATCGCCCGATCCTGCTCGATCTCGAAAGGGAAGTGAAGGCCGCGGGATGGTTTGAGCCCAAGGCCGTTATTGGTTTCTTTCCCTGCGCCAGTCAGGGCAATGACCTGATTGTTTTTGATCCTGAAGAGCCGGGGCGCGAGCTGGAGCGCATGACGCTTCCGCGTCAGGCGCAGGGCCGCAGGCTGTCGATTGCCGACTTCTTTGAGCCGCTCAACTCAGGCCGGCGCGACGTGGTGGGCTTTTCCATTGTGACCATGGGAGCCGAGGCGAGCCGCCAGACCGCCAAGCTCTTCGAGGCTGGCGACTTCACGAAATACCTTTACCTGCATGGTCTTTCCGTCGAGACGGCCGAGGCGCTGGCTGAGTTTGCCCACAAGCAGGCGCGCGAGTTTCTCGGCATTGCCGGTGAAGACGCGCCGAAGATTTCCGATCTTTTCCATCAGAAATATCACGGTTCGCGTTACTCCTTCGGCTACCCGGCCTGTCCCAATCTTGAGGATCAGGCGAAGATTTTCCGTCTGCTCAAGCCCGAGCAGAACATCGGCGTGCATCTCACCGAGGGCTTTCACTTGGAGCCGGAGCAGAGCACCAACTGCATCGTGGTGCACCATCCCCAGGCCAAGTATTTTGTGGCGTAAACAGGCCGCGGGAAAGCTCGAAGGTAAACGAAAAATTGTGTCGTTGTTTAGGCTTTGTAACAGGGCGCGACTTTACAGGCTGAGGAAAAACTCGATTCAAGCTGTGCTTTGTAACAGGGCACGACTTCAGTCGTGCCGTAACTGCGGCAAAGTAAAGATGCGGGCTTTAGCCCCTGCCAAACCTTCTTTCCCGAATGGCCTGATTTGGTGCCTTTTTCCGCAGCCTGTTTAGGTACGGCGGGATGTTCAGCCTGCTTTTGCGTAGAATTATCGCCGCTTGTGCGACAGTGGAATCAGCTCATCAGAACAGAGCATGAGTGGCCTCCTCGAACGGCCGGGGCGCAATCTTGGCATGGATTGCGCTCCCGGCCGTTCGTTTTTTCTGATTTTGCGTGAGGCACAACAGAATTCAAAGCTGCGATTGCGTTTCTCAGGCTCCTGCTTCCCGATAGCGGCCCAGCTCCTTCACCATGGCGCAATGAGGCCGGAGCGTCTCGATGGCGCTCTCGCCCTCCTCTTCCGAGCGAATCTGGCAATCCACAAAAAAGACATACTCCCACGGCTTCCCCTGCACCGGCCGCGACTCGATCTTGGTCAGGTTGGTGCCCATGGCGGCCAGTTCGACCAGCGCCACCACCAGCGATCCCGGACGATTCTTCACGGAAAAGGCCAGGCTCATCTTGTTCGGCTCCGGGTCGTTGACGGCCTCGGCCGCGCGCCGCACCAGAAAAAAGCGTGTGAAATTCGCCGGGTTGTCCTCGATGCCGGAGGCGAGAATCTGCGCGCCGTAGTGGCGTGCCGCGGCTTCGCTGGCGATGGCCGCCGCGTGCCGGTCCTGCTGTTCCATCAACTGCTTCACGCTGCCTGCCGTGTCGTAGGCGGGCAGGGACTTCATCGTGGGGTGCGCGGCCAGAAAGCGCCTGCACTGCGCCAGCGCCACCGGGTGCGAATAGACGCGCTCGATTTCGCTGACCGCAACGCCGGGCAGCGCGATCAGGTTGTGTCGTATGCGCAGCAGTGTCTCTCGCGTCACCCGCACATCGTGCGTCAGCAGCAGGTCAAAGTGTTCGAGAACCGAGCCAGCCAGGCTGTTCTCGATGGGAATGACCGCTGCCTCCACTGCGCCCTCGTCCAGCGCCGCAAAGACGTCGGCCGAAAGTGCGCAGGGAACGACGGCTCCCTCGGGGATCAGTTTCAATGCCGCTTCGTGGCTGAATGAGCCGAATTCGCCCTGGATTGCAATCTTCATTTTTGTCTGATCCTCCATACTTCAATATTCTGTCATCTATCTGAGCGAGGTGCCACAGTTCCAGTAAGGGAAGACTCTGAACTTCGTCTGTTCTTGCGTCCGAACCTCCGCAATGGTTGACAATATCCTCATGGAATCCCTACGCATCGACAAATGGTTGTGGGCGGCGCGCTTCTTCAAAACGCGGGCGCTGGCGTCGAAGGCCTGCGATCTGGGCCGCATCCTCTCGAACAGCGTTGAAGCCAAGCCTGCCCGCGAAGTTCATGTGGGCGACAAGCTGGAAGTGAAGAACGAGGGTGGCGAGTTTCAAATCGAGGTGCTGGCGCTGAGCCAGATGCGCGGCCCGGCGGCCGTGGCGCAGACGCTTTATCGCGAGAGCGAGGCCAGCAGGGCGGCGCGTGCCAAGGTCGTCGAAGAGCGCAAGACGATGCAGCAATACGCGCCCTTGCCCGAGCATCGTCCCACCAAGCGCGACCGCCGCCGCATCATTCAGTTTCGCGGCCGAGCGTAGCAGCCTACTGCTGTGCGGCCCAATCGGTCATGGCCAGAGCGAGCAGCAGTACGCGCTTCAGCCCCAGCTCGCGATCCTTGGCCGAGTACCACTCGCCCAGCGTGTGCGCGCCGCCGCCCTCGCCGCCTGCGCCCATCGACAACGCCGGAATTCCCCGTGAGAGCGGAATATTGGCGTCGGTCGAGCCCAGGCGCAGGTCGGTGCGCAGGCTCAGATGGCGATCCACGGCGCTGAGAGTTTCAAGCAGTGGCGAGTCGGTGGGCAGCTTCGCGGCTGGCCGGTCGCCAATCTTGTCAATCTTGAAAGCCAGAAGCCCGGCCGCGGCGACAAATTTTGCCCGCGCATTGCAGTGCTCCACGGCGTCTTCCACGGCGCGATGCAGCGCGGCTTCCAGCCGCAGAAGCTCGTCCGGGCTGGTGGAGCGGAAATCGATCGCGGCTTGCGCGCTTTCGGGGATGGCGTTTACGCTGGTGCCGCCCTGAATCGTCCCCAGATTGAGCGTGGTGCGCGGCTCATCCGGCAGCGGAGTTTCGGCCACAACGGCGAGCGCCGAGGCCAGCGCGGCGATGGGGTTGGGCGTTCCCGCATCGGTAAAGCTGTGCCCGCCAGGGCCAGTGATGGTGACCCGGAAGCGGCGGCTTCCCAGAGCCTGTGTAACGGCCGAGTTCGCGTCCGCGCCGTCCAGCACAAGGTGCGCGACGATGCGGCCTGCCAGCGCGCTCTGGCTGTAGAGGTGGCGCACGCCGCGCAAGTCTCCTTCGCCCTCCTCGCCTACATTGCCCAGAAAGAGCAGTGGCGCGGGCAATTCCACCTGCGATTGAATCAGCGCGTGGGCAATGGCCAGCATTCCCACCACTCCTGCGGCGTTGTCACAGGCTCCGGGAGCTACCAGGCTGTCGCCGTCCACGACCGGTTTCAACAATGTCCCCGCCGGGAAGACTGTGTCCAGATGCGCTGAAAGCACGACCACCGGCCCGGTGCTCTCAGGCGGCAGCGAGGCCGCGAGTAGCCAACCGTAGACGTTGCCTGCCTCGTCGGTTTCCACCCGGCTGAGCCCGGCCTCGGCAAAGCGTGCTGCCATCCACTCCGAGCGTGCCTGTTCGCCGAAGGGCGACCCGGGAATGGCGACCAATTCCGCTTGCCAGTCCATGATCGTTTTGGGGTTGCCGTGCAGCCAAACAAAGGCGGCGTGCACCGGCCGCAGAGTAGCCAGCGCCGTGACGTGTGAGAAGGCCGAGTTTTGGAAAGAGGGTGCCATGCGAATGGTTTCAGGGTAGCAGGGAAAAACAGATGCGGATTCTCTGGGTGCGAGGTTGCCCCAAAGATAAGCTGCCGCTCCGTCAACTTTGACGTCGAATTACGATTAGCGCAATCGCCTCGCCAGCAGCGAATCCATATCCCGCCGCCCGTCGGCAATCACGGCGACGTAAACGATGTTGGCGCGAATTCGGTAGAGAATGCGGTACGGCTTGAAGAAGATTTGTCGATATGAGCGGTTGCCCATCCGCGGCAACTCCGGCGGGTATGCTCCGCGATTCGGATAATCCCGCAGCGTCAGAGCAACTCGAACGATTTCCCGGGCCACGTAGTCTGCGTTTTCCAGCGAGTCGTTCTTTGAAATATAGGCATGGAGGTCGCGCAGATCGTTGCGAGCCTCCTTGGTAAACCGGACGATATGAACCATCAGGCTTGGACGGCCTCTACGCCAAACTCCGCCATGACTTCCTCGATGGGAACAGTTTCTCCGGCTTCAATTTCCTTGTCTGCCAGTGCCAGAATCTTGAGCAACGTCTGAGTTTCCTGCATCATCTCGTCGTAGCTGGCCACATCCACCAGCACCGCCCGTGCTTCTCCGTTCTGGGTGATGATGATAGGCTCGCGTTCCTCGGTGATCCGGTCGAGAAGCTCGGCCGCGTGAGCCTTCACGTAACTGATGGGTTTGATCTGGGTGGAATAGCGCATGATGCCTCCCTTTTTCCCTGTTGGTCTAAATATAGTCCAAATTAGGTATGCAATAAAGTCTCTTTTTGTCTAATTGGCAGAAGCCAGCTCGTCATACTCCACCGAATGCAGAAACAGCCCTTGCGCCGGTGCGGTTGGTCCGGCGGCGGAACGGCTTCGTGCGGCAAAAATCCTGGGAATTTCCTCGCAGCGGAGGCGGCCGCAGCCTATCTCCAGCATCGTTCCCACCAAATTGCGCACCATGTGGTGCAAAAAGCTTTTGCCCCGGATGCGATAGACCAGCAACTCGCCGTCTTCGGTCTTTCGCTGCTCCCATTCCGAGGTATAGATCGTTCGCACAGCCGGCGCCGTCGGCGCTTTTGCTCCTTGGTCAAGTTCCGCAGCTAAAGAAGCCGTTCGGGTGGTCAAATCAGGATCAGCGGCGGCGAAGCTCACAAAATCGTGTTCGCCTTCAAAGAGGCGGGCGGAGTTTTGCAGCGCCTCCAGGTTCAGTCGCCAAGGGCAGGCGTAGACGTAGCGGGCCAGGAAGGGCGGGCAGATCGCGTTCAGAAAGAGGCGGTACTCGTAGGTCTTGGCCACGGCCGAGTGCCGCGCATGAAATGTGCTGTGGACAGTTCTTGCCTCCAGGATGCGGATGGAACGGGGCAGAGTCCGGTTGAGGGCGCGTTGCAGGTTCCCGGCCGGAATCGGCGCGGCAAGCGCGAAACTAGCCACCTGGGCCAGCGCATGGACGCCGGCATCGGTGCGTCCCGAGCCTTGAGGCAGAGGCGATTCTCCGGTAACCCTCCCCAGCGCCGCCTGCAGTTCGCCCTGGACGGTGAGTTCGTCCGGCTGCACCTGCCAGCCGCGGAAATCCGTGCCGTCGTAGGCCAGGGTCAGCTTCCAGGTCTGAAGCGTGGGTGCGAGTTGGGCGTTTTCAGGCATGGCGTAGGTTCTTTACAACAGTGTACTGTCGTCTGGCCCTGCCGCAGGGGGTGAGATATACTCAGCTTTTCGCATGAAATGACGGTTGGGCTGTCTGGAACGGCGGAAAAACGGGACAGGAAGAACCTGATTCCTGCAACGAGTTCTCTGGAACGAACTGGGAGCCGCGCGCGTATTGATCAAGAGGCGGGAAAGCCGCCTGCCAGGCAATCAACAGAATTTGTCCTGAAAAATCGCAGAATTGCGTCCGGGGAGGCTCTCCGGGCGTCTTTGAGAATGGCACCCCATATGCCTCGGAAATTCCTCAAGAAGAATCGTGTCGTGGAGAGGACTCATGCAATTGTTCGATACAAGTATGTTTGAGCAGCAGCAGAAGATCGCGCTTATGTCTCGCGGAGAAGCTGGAAGCAGGCTGCGCGCGGTCGCGGCGGTGTTGCTGGTACTGGTGGCGGGAGTGTCTTCAGGCCTTGCCCAGCAAGCGACGGGAGCAGGAGTCAAGACTCCGGAAAAAGCGGCTTCCGAGTTGCCTGGTGCTCCGGCGCCAGTGCTGACTGAACCGTTGAATCTGCGTTCGTCCGCGCGGGATTTTTCCAAGCCCGCAGCTGGGCTGCGGGGCAATCCAATCAACACCTTCAGGCCTACAAGCATCGGCAAGGCAAGCTTTGCCAATTCGGTGCGGCTGACTGACTTGGTGAAGGATGGCACGGTCTACCTGAGCCTTTCCGACGCGCTCGCGCTGGCTCTGGAGAACAACTTCGATATCGCCATTGCCCGCTACAACCTGGACATTGCGGATACGGATATTCTGCGCACCCGCACGGGTGCGGAGCCGCTGGGCGTCTCGTCCGGCCTGATCACCAATACGCTGGGCGGTTCCTCGTCGATCTTGACCACCGGCGGCGGACCGGGTGGAACCACGGTTGGCTCGGGAGGCGCCGGTTCCGGCGCGTCTGGTTTGACGCTGACCACGGCGGGAGCCGGCCCCATGCCGGAGAGCTTGGAGCCGTCCGTCACGGCGGCGATCCAGTTCGATCGCGATCGTGCGCCCTCGACCAGCTTCTTTTCCGGCGGCACCAGCTCGACCAACACCTACGACTTTACTTACGATCAGGGGTTTGTGACGGGCACTCAGTTCGAGTTTGCCTTCGACAATAGCTACGCCAGTACCTCCAATTCCCTCACACTCTATAGCCCTGAGCTGAGTTCCAGCTTCAAGGCCACCGTGACGCAGCACTTGCTGCAGGGTGCCGGCATCTGGGTGAACAAGCGTTTCATCTATCAGGCAACCAACAACCGGCGCATCACCGACTCCTCCTTCCGCCAGCAGATTCTCTACACCGTCAATCAGGTAGAGACCATCTACTGGGGGCTGGTGCAGGCCTATGAGGATGTGCAGTCCAAACAGCGTGCCCTCGAGCAGAGCACCAAGGTGGACAGTGACGACCGCAAGCAGTTGGAAATCGGCACCGTCGCCCCGCTGCAAGTGGTGCAGGACGATTCTGCCGTGGCCAGCGACCGACAGGCGCTCATCAGCGCGCAGAGCGCGCTCAATTATCAGCAGCAAATCATCAAGCAGGCCGTCGCCCGCAACCTGAACGATCCGGCGCTGTCGGCTGCTCCCGTCATTCCCACTGACCGCGTGACCCTGGAAGAAATCCCCGAGGAGAAGCAGCCGATCGAGGCGCTGGTCCAGGAAGCTTTTCAGAATCGGCCGGAACTGGAACAGGCCACGCTCACGCTCCGCAATGATGAAATTACGCTGAAGGGCGCGCGCAATGCGCTCCTGCCGAACTTCGACATCTTCGGCTATCTTTCCGGACAGGGCATTGCTGGCTCCGTCAACAAGAATCTTGACAGTGCATACTGCGGCGGCATCTGCCCGACCGGTTCCAACGGCTATGGAACAGCGGTGGATCATGCCTTCAACAACTCGGCGCCCGATAAGGGCATCGGCTTCAGCCTGAAGATTCCCATCGGCAACCGGTATGCGCAGTCGGTGCAGGCGCGCTCGCTGATGGAGTATCGCCAGGCCGAGCTGCGGTTGGAGCAGGAGTACACGCAGATTCGTATGCAGGTGGTAAATGCGCAGTTTGCTCTGTCCAACGACCGGGCGCAGGTGCAGTCTGCCATTGCCGCCCGCGATTATGCGCAACAGAGCGTTGATGCGGAAAGCAAAAAGCTGCAACTGGGCGCTTCGACCGCGGCCAATGTCCTGCTGCAGCAAAAGAATCTTGCCACGGCCGAGGACAACCTGATCGCCTCCAACGCCGCCTATGCCAATGCCCGCGCCAGCCTCTACCAGATTCTGGCGACGACCTTGCAGCATTACGGGATCAACCTGAATGAGGCAGCATCGGGTGAAGTGAAGACCGTGCCTGTCGTTCCCGGAGTTTTGCCCTCCAAGGATGCCGCAGTGCCGCCGGCTGCTCCGTCGGCTGGCAAGTAGTTTTTCTCAGCAACTCAAAAACGAAAAGGCCCGGCCAAATGCCGGGTCTTTCCATTTCTTGTCGAATTCAGAGCCTATCCGCAAATAGGTAGCGCCGACCTCCTGGTCGGCTGTAGCGTGGACGTCCTCGTCCACGCTTTGTTTTTCCTGGTCGAAAACTCCGCTACCGCTCCGCCACCAGATCCAGCAGATTGAAAAACTCCGGAAAGCTGATGGCTACCGATTCAGCGCCCTGAATCAGCGTTTCGCCCTCGGCGCGCAACGCCGCCACGCTGAAAGCCATGGCGATGCGGTGGTCGCCTCCGGAGTCGATCGTAGCGCCGTGGAGTGTCTGCCCGCCGGGCACCTCCAGCCCATCCTCGAACTCGGTAACCTCGGCGCCCATGGCGCGCAGATTCTTTACGGTCAGCGCAATCCGGTCGGACTCCTTCACGCGCAGTTCCTTGGCGTCGCGGATGCGGATGCCGCCTCTGGTGTAAGGCCCAATCGCGGCCAGCACCGGCAGCTCGTCAATCAGTTGCGCGGCCAGCGCGCCGTTGATGGTTGCGGACCCCAGCCCTTCGTCGGGTGCCGACACTTGCACCGTGCCCACCAACTCCGCGTTTTTCTCCTCCAGATTGAGAACACTGATCTTCACACCCAGCGCGGTCAGCGCGTCCAGCAGCGAAGCGCGCGTTGGGTTCAGTCCCAGCGAGTCGAGCACCAGCGAAGAGCCGGGGAACAAGGCCGCTGCACACAGAAAAAACGCCGCCGATGAAATGTCGCCGGGCACGGCGGCATCCATGGCGTGCAGCGCCTGCGGTCCGGCAATCGACACCGAGTCCGCCGTGCGCGTCAGCTTGGCGCCGAAGGCCCGCAGTGCCAGTTCGCTGTGATCGCGCGTGCGCACCGCCTCGCGCACCGTGGTTGTGCCGGCGGTCTGCAGCCCGGCCAGCAGAATGCAGGTTTTTACCTGCGCGCTGGGAACCGGCATGGTGTAGTCAATCGCCTTCAGCGCGCCGCCCACGATGGTCAGCGGCGCATGGCCCTCTGTGAGCGTCAGATGCGCGCCCATCGCCTCCAAGGGCTTCTGGATGCGCTTCATGGGCCGTCGGGAAAGCGACTCGTCGCCCACCAGTGTGAAGCTGCCCTCCTGCGGCGCCAGCAGGCCGGAAAGCATGCGCATCGACGAGCCGGAATTGCCGCAGTCCAGCGGCGACTCTGTTGGCGTCACGCGCCCACCCACGCCGGTCACTTCCACGGAATTGTTGTCGAGTTTGCGCACCGTGGCTCCGAGCGCTTCCATACAGCCCAGCGTCGAGGCGCAATCGGCCCCGGTAGAAAAGTTGGTAAACCGTGACGTCCCCTCGGCCAATGCGCCGAGCATTCCGTAGCGGTGGCTGATGGATTTGTCGCCGGGCAGCAGCAGATTTCCATGGGTGATGTTGCGCGCGGGGCGGATAATGCGTTCTTCTGTTGTGGTGTGCAAGGCAACTCCAATGTTTGATTCTTCATCCATGAGTTTAACGAATGGATGCTGGTCAAAGAAAATCAGAGCTATCCTTTTCCGGCAGAACAGGCTGAACTTCCTTCGTTTTTCACGTCATTGAGGACGCGTTTTTGTCCAGATCGCAGTGGAAACTGAAGCAGATTCCCGTTTGCCAAGGAGCTTTCATATGCCTGATCCAGTCACGCAGCCGGGCAAAATATTTCCCAAAAGCACTGGTTCATTCGCCGGAATTCATCCGCAGGCGGAGAACCTGCCAGAAGTTTCCGAAGAGAGCGACCTCGCTTACCGCCAGCGTCTGCTAGAGGTCTATGAGAGCCTCAAGGCGGCCGATGCACTGGTTGCTCCGCTTCCAGAGTGGGTGACCAGGCCGTTGAAGGACGAGGACCTCAAGGATCATCCGCGCCTGCAGGCGGCGCTGGCTGCTTGCACTGCTTACACTCCCAGTAAGTGGCTGCTTGAAAAGGAATTGTCGCAGCGCGACTCCAGCGCCCCAGAGCCGGGGTTGCCAAAGTCATGGCCGCAGCACGCCGGTGAGGACGTTTACGATGCAGCCGACAGGGAAGAGCTGTCTGGCCTGTGCTTTTCCGGCGGCGGCATTCGCAGTGCCACCTTCTGCCTCGGCGTTTTGCAGGCGCTGGCCGGAGCGAAGAAACTCTGCAAGTTCGATTACCTCTCGACCGTTTCCGGAGGAGGCTATATCCACGAATGGCTGGCCTCCTGGATTGCGCGTGATCCCGGTCGCATCCAGCGCGTGCAAGATAGGCTCACTCCGATTCCCGAGCATGGATCGCCCGCCCGCTGGCCCAACCAGATTCTCTGGTTGAGACGCTACTCCAGCTACCTGACTCCCCGGCAAGGCATCCTATCGGCGGACACCTGGACCATGATCGCGATATGGTTTCGCAATACCTTCCTCAATCAGATCGTGCTGTTCTCGTTTCTTGCTTGTTGCGTGCTTGGCATGCGCGTGCTGACGTATTGCTTCCTGCCTCCTCAGCCTGACGGAGCCAGTGCGCCGGCGCTGATCGATAGCGCATCGTGGCCGAACGGATCGCTCTACGCAGTGCTTCTCGGCTTGCTGATTCTGCTCGGCGGTGTCTTCGGTTCTGTGCTGCCAATGGGCAGAGCATTGCGATCCGTTACCCAAGAGGACAAGAAGCACGCTCTCGGCGATAAGTGTGTGTTGTTATCGATTGTCCTTCCCAGTTGTTTGTTGGCGATTTTGGCGGCCTTGGAGGCGGCGGGCAGGTTCTCCATTCAGACGTATTTTCATCTTCCACTCCTGCTCACCAGCCTGCTCGTTTATGTCGTTGCAATTCTGTTTGCCATGACTTTGGGCGGCGAGGCGCCGGAGACCTTTGATCGGCTCGTGGATGAGGACAACGCTCAGCGTTCGCAACAGAGCGGGAGTAAGACTCCGCAAGCCAGCGAAGACGATTCATTGAGCGGAAAGGCAAAGTTGTTCGCAATTCTCATGTGCGTCGTGGCGGTCGCCTGCGCCGCTGCAGCCTATGCGCCGGCGATCTATCTCAACTACAGCTCTGACTTGCCCTCGCATTCCAGCGCCGCGGAGCGTATCCATGAAGCCGCCAGCGGAATTGTGAACTATTTCGAAGACGCTGCGTACAAAACGCCTCCAAGTGTGAGCGTCCAGCAGGCGGTCACGGCGGCGGGCGAGTCGGTGAGCCGGCTTTCGATGCAGGTGACGGTCGACAAGGGGAAGCGCGCGGCTGCCGATTCCTGTGATGCGTACCGGCTGATGGCCGTGTTGCTGCCCGCGCTTTTCCTCTTCATGCAATTCCTTGCCATTCGCCTGCAACTGGGCATGATCGGGCGTTTTTACACCGAGTCGCGCCGCGAGTGGCTGGGACGGCTTGGTGGCTGGAGCGCCATCTTCGCCTGCGTTTGGATGTTGCTGAGCGCCGTCGCGCTTTTTGGGCCATGGGTGGTGCGCTGGTTCTGCCAGCCCGCGATGTTGCGCTGGGCTTGGGGCGGGCTGTCGATGCTTGCCGTTCATGCCGTTACGCTCTACGCCGGCGGGTCGAGCAAGTCGGACGGCAAGCCGAAGCAGGGAGCGCTGCTTGGTTATGGTCCTCTTGATCTGGTTGGTATCGCCGGTGCGCCGCTGTGCATCCTCTCCTTGCTTCTGCTGGTTTCCGGCCTGGTCGATCAGGCGCAGAAGTGGGCAATCTGGCAGCCGTATCCGCTGTTTTTTTCACTGCTGGGCGCGGCAGCGATCTTCTTCCTCTTTGGCTGGCGGATTGATGTCAACTTCTTTTCCATGCACGGCTTCTATCGTGACCGTTTGTCACGGTGCTATCTGGGCGCCACCAACTCCAGCCGGTTCCCCGATCCCTTCACGCACTTCGATGAGCACGAGTCGGGCAGCCACAAAGACATACTCGTAAGCGAGTTGCTCCCTGGCAGTTTCGGCGGCACGAAATTCAGGGACGGGAAGCCCTACAATGGTCCGTTTCCCATCTTCTGCTCGACGGTCAATCTGACCTTCGGCGAAGAACTCGGCTGTCAGGAGCGCAAGGGCGCCAGCTTTGCCTTCACGCCCCTTTACTCCGGCTATCACGTTGGATGGACCGCGGAGAAAAGCTCCAAGGATGGCACCTCTTTCAACGGATTTGTTCCCACCAGGACTTATGCCTATTCCAGTGGTGGCATCTCCGTGTCCACGGCGGTCGCCATCTCCGGTGCCGCACTGAATCCCAACATGGGCTACAACTCCTCGCCGCCGCTGGCGTTTCTGATGACGCTGTTCAACGTGCGGCTCGGCTGGTGGCTTGCCAACCCGCGCAAGCCCAAAGTCTGGCCGGCCGCGGAAAACAAACCGACGCCGCAGTTCGGCATTTTCTGGCTGCTCCGCGAACTCTTCGGGCAGGTCGAAGAGAACAGTAACTATGTTTGCCTGAGCGATGGAGGCCACTTTGAGAATATGGGCCTGTATGAACTGGTTCGCAGGCGCTGCAAATACATTGTCATCTGCGACGCCGAGCAGGACTCCAATACGGTATTTCAAGGCATTGGCGATGCAATTGCCAAATGCCGGACGGATTTTGGAGCAGAGATCGACCTCGATCTTCGTTCGCTGATTTCCGACCCCATTACCAAGCATTCTGCCGAGCACTTCCGGGTCGGAACCATCCGTTATCCGGCTCCGCCGCACGCTCCCTCGGATAAAGAATTTGGAAGAAAATACGAGGGGACGGTCGTCTATCTCAAAACCACCATGGTCGGCGACGAAACCGCCGATCTGCTCCACCACAAGCGCGCCTGCCCGGATTTTCCTCAGGACTCGACTCTCAATCAGTGGTTTACCGAATCGCAATTTGAGAGCTATCGGCGCCTGGGACAGCTTATCGGGGAAAAGGCAAGCGACAAGATCAGTTTTCGTGCATAGCACTACAGTTGCCAATCGGCAATTCGGTGTAAGCATGGACCGTGGGGTCGGCGGATTCAAACTCTAATGGAGCTTGGTCTTGTGTCAGTCGTCCACCGGCATTGCCGACCCACGGGGGATGAAACTGTGCCCCATCCATCGGACGTCTTTGTTTTTGTCCGATGGGTGGGAGTCCATAGAACTCCATCGCCTTGTGTTTTGTTGAATTTGCACTTTTGTTTCTTACTAGAGCATTTTGTCTATTTCTGTAGAGCATCGAAGGGGAGACGGAACCAAGCCTTTGCGTCCTCATCGGTCAGTTGAGGCAGTAGTAGGGAAATGGCATTGTCGAGAGCTTCCTTTGTCCGGGC